>Ga0233414_10000483_pt1 | contig 16501 bp, 18 predicted proteins | sample Na_anoxic_10_MG_FD_189020 | JGI IMG/M metagenome (GOLD analysis project Ga0233414, IMG submission 189020) | Seawater microbial communities from Saanich Inlet, British Columbia, Canada - Na_anoxic_10_MG | ecosystem: Environmental > Aquatic > Marine > Inlet | place: Canada: British Columbia... | reverse complement strand
GACGACCTCGACGACGACGACTTCGGCGACGATGACGACCTCGACGACGACGACCTGATGGGTCTCGACGACGACCTCGACGACGACGACGACCTGATGGGTCTCGACGATGACCTCGACGACGACGACGATCTGATGGGTCTCGACGACGGGGACGAGGGCGCAGACCTGGACATGGAGCCGATGGACCCCCAGATCGGTGCCCTCGACTACGTCGGCGACGAGGATGATGACGGGTTCGGCGCGGATAGCCAGTTCGGGGTTGTCGGCATGGCCTTCGCACTCGTCGTGGGGCTGGCGCTGTCCTCGGGGGAGGGACCGTGGCCAGCGCGGCGCTGGTGGGCGGCATCGCCCTGACTGCCGCGGCTGCGGGCCTGGGCGTCGGAGCCAAGAGGCTCTTCGGGCGGAACGCGAAGTACCTGCGGAAGACGAAGCGGTACATGCGCCTCCGGAAGAAGGGCAAGAAGTACCGCCAGAAGGCGAAGAGCACCGGCAAGGCGCGCCTGGAGCGCAAGGCGAACCGGATCCGGCGGCGGGCTGCCCGGCTCCTCTCCGCGATGCAGCGCATCTACCAGAAGATGAAGCCGGAAGACCGCAAGATGTTCAACGGCCCGACCAAGGTGAAGCGCAGCACTGACGCCTGGCTCAAGGGCCAGTTCAAGGTGAAGGTGGACAAGTCGTCGAGCTCGTCGTCCTCTCTGTCTGAGTCCCAGGAGGCCCAGGTCGAGGAGGCCGCTGCCCAGACCAACCACGCGCGCCGCACGGGACAGATGAACCCGGTGGTCCGCCGGGCGCAGCTCTACCGCCGCCTCTCGACGTACCCGACGTCTCGCCTCCGCGACATCCTCCGGTCGGCCCGGCCGCCGATGGTGAAGTCGGTGGCGATGCAGATCGTGCGCGAGCGCCGCGTGGCCATGAAGCCCCAGGAGCGCCCCGCCCTGGTGCGTCCCCCGCTGGTGCGTCCCCCGGTCGCTCCGCGCCCGGCCGCACCCCCGGTGTTCATCCGCCCCCGCCTGCCCTCCCGGCCGGTGTACGTGCAGCCGCTCCCGATCCCCCGGATCCAGCCCCGCCCGATCCCCCGTCCGGTCTATGTGGCTCCCCCGGCCCCGGCTCCGGTCGCGCCCCCGGCGCCCCCGGCGCCCCCGGCGTCGCAGAGCTCCGCTCGGCGTCCCGGCCGCGGCGGTGGCGGCTTCGGTGGCCAGGACGGCTTCGGTGCGGAGCCGGCTCCGGGCGCGCTCCAGATGACGGTCCCCCCGGGCTACGAGCTCACGCCGACCTTCTGGGGGGCGATCAGCACGGTCGCCAAGACCCACCCGGTGAAGACGGCCCTGCTCGGGTTCGGCGCGGTGGCCCTCGCGGTCCGCTTCGCCAACCCGATCAAGGGTGGGATCTCGGAGGCCGGCTACCGGCTGATGACTCCGCGCTGATCTTCTGGGGGTTGCGTGGCAGTGCGTGTTTTGACTCGTCAGGTTCGGCGGGCGCCCCCACTGGGGGTGTCTGTCGAGACCCGTGGGCTGGCCCGGTTTGGCCGGGAGCCGCGCTTTGGTTCAGTGACGGCGGTGATCTCCGCGATCACCGCGGGCATCAACCTGGTCAAGGGTGCGGCGGCCCTCGCGCCCCACCTGAAGGCCAAGTTCAAGAAGGAGAAGGAGAGCGGAGAGCTCTGGAAGGTCAGGATGTTGCGGTCTGAGCGCCAGATGCGTCAGGCCAAGACGCCGGCGGCGAAGCGGCGCAACGAGGAGCGGTTCATCCGCTACCGAGAGAAGTGGCACCTGGCCAAGATCCGGCAGGCGCTCCTGGCAGAGAAGGTCGCCGTGGGGGGGGCGCTGCTCGAGGGGACCGCTATCGAGGTCCGGCGCAACATGCTGGTCAATGAGTGGGACGCCGCGAGCAGCGGTGGAAAGGTCGAGATCGAGAGGCTCATCGACGCCTACGACACGGAGGCCGAGGGCCTCTACCGTCAGTGGAAGGGATCTCGGGGTGAGCTCGTCGAGGCTGATCCTGCGGTCGCCCCCGGCGGCTCCCCGGCGCGTGTCGGGGATGTACCAGCGGCGCGCCAGGGGATGCCGAGGCTCCACCCTGGCCCCATTCGGTCGCGCAAGAGCCCGGTGAGCCCTGAACAGGCGCTGGTGACAGGCCTGGGCGGCCTCGGGTTCACCGTGACGTCCCCGAACCCTCCCGGGAACCTGGCGCGCGTCTCGTTCTACCCGGTGGTGCCGGCGCAGAGCTACTCGGGGGCGAACGGGATCGTGGCGCCCGGGGACGACCCGGTGCTGCTGATGACCCTGACGTCGGCGGCGGCGGGGGACTTCGTGCTGAGCGCCGACTACATCGTCGAGACCGAGCTCTTTGACTACGGCAAGTACCGGGTGCTGGGGCTCCAGGCGAACCACCAGTCCAACTTCGTGGTGAAGGACAGCGCCGGGGCCAACCGGACCACGGCCCAGGTGTTGGGCTGCGCGCTGAGCGTCCGGTCGCTGGAGGTCTACAACGGCGAGGAGCTGCTGCTCCCCCTCGGCGAGATGGACGTGCGGACCTTCGACATCTTCGGGGGCCACGACGGCGGCTACCCTGGGATCTCCGCGACGTCGCTGAGCGCCTTCCATCAGCAGGCCCCCTACAACTACAGGGCGCGCTCCAAGGGCTTCTTCGCGGGCCTGCGCACCAACCCGGTGATGGAGGGGACGGCGAAGCTCCGCATGACGGTGCGGGCCTTCACCATGGTCCAGACCAACGACGCGGGCGTGGCGGCGACGGGGTTCCTCGCGGGGGACTCCCTGGAGGTCCCGGTCTCCTTCAATCTGGTGGCGGACATCCTCGAGGACAAGGTCTTCGGAGATCCCATGGTCCCCTCGCCGGCCTCCCGCGCCGGTGCCCAGGTCCGGCTCGGCCTCCGTGAGCTTGGCCGGACCACCCGGGGCACAGATCAGGTCCAGATGGTCAATCCGGGGTATCGTCCCCCTCTCCTCCGTGGACCGTCTGAATCGTGAACGTGCCCCCCGCCTTCGCAGCGCTCCTGCGGCCCCCCGCGACGGCGGCGCCGCGGCCTGACCGACGGTCGCGACAGCGGCCCCGGCCTGGGCTGTTGCTCCCCTACGGGTACACGCCAGACATGGAGCCCGGGGGGAAGCTGTGGGAGTCCCTGGCTGGATCTGGCCCGGTGCGGCCGCAGGTCTACGGCATCGTCATGCCCTGGGGCGTCATCCATGAGCGGGTGCTGCACCGGCACCCGGCCTTCATGGCGAACAACCCCAAGATCTCGGACAGGGAGGCACGCCTGCACGGCGCGGCCCGGCTCCGCGCCTGGATTGACACCTACGGCGGCCAGCACACTGGGCTCGCGGCGGTGGTGGCGGGCCCGTTCATCCCGGTCTGGAATCGCGCGATCGTGGGCTCCCCCTTCGCCTCCAAGGTGAAGCTGATCGCGATCCCCAGGGGTGGCCGCTCCAATCCGTGGGGTTACGCGCGCCGCCAGGTGGGCAGCTACCTCACGCGGGTCTCCGGGGGTCGGCGATGACCGCGAAGAGCCCATCGATCAGGCTCTTTCCGGAGAGGGTGGAGATGCCCCCGATGGCGTGCGGCGTGCTCACCGAGGTGGTGCCGGGCAAGCACGGTGTCGTGGGCCTGTACCGGCTCGATCCGGTCGACGAGGGGATCTACGACTCCAGGATCCGGGATCTCCCCCTCAACGTCGACCACCCCCGCTTCGCGCCAATGCCAGGGACCTGGATTGAGCTGTCGGATGGTGATGATGGGGAGGACGGGCCGCTGTGGATGAAGGTCGGTCTCTCGTCCCGCTACGGTCAGGCTCTCGCCGGTGTGGCCCTCAACTCCGGGATGAGTGAGCTCGTCCCGGCTTACCAGATCCGAGCCATGCTTGACGGCCTGCTCGGCGTAGGAGGACTCTGATGAGCAAGACCCGAAAGCCCGGCGAGAAGTGTGGCACCTGCCGCTTCTTCGCTGTCCGCAACGAGGCCGAGATCGATCTGGCCCGCATCGCCAAGGACGAGTCCGAGTGCGCCCCGGGGGAGTGGGTATTCGAGGGGAAGCGCAACGTGGGCTGCCATGGCGGCCCGGTGCGCGGGATGTGCGCCAAGTGGCGTGAGCGCCAGGCGCAGAGCCCCGCGATGCTCTCGACCCAGTGGTGCTCGCTGTGGGAGGACGGGGGCCCCGTGCTCCGCCAGGCCAACGGGTCGGCCAACCGCCCCAAGATGCCGGTCTCCGATGGCATGAAGTCGACGGTGATGGCGATGGGTGCGGTGGTCCTCGCGGGAGCCATCTCGGCCCTGGCGGACCGCCTCTACTCCAAGCCGCGCTGGTAGGTCACCCAGACCGGATGTGGCCCACCCCGATATGATGAAGGGGAGCGATAGCCCCCAGGAGCCTCCATGGATATCCTCGAGACCTTCGGCCTCTCCCCCAAGGGCCAGATGAACGGCGCCGCGCTGGCTGTGGGGGCGGTCGGCCTCCTCGCTGGCCTGGCCATGTTGACGGGCCGATCGGGGGGCACCCTGGCCGGAAACTTCAGCGCGGGCCCCATGAAGGGCTCCTTCGCCTACCAGGGTCGCCCCCAGCAGGGCTCCCGGGCGAGCGCCTGGAACGACTACGTCGGCTCCCGGGTGCCGGAGCTGATGTCCCAGGGGCACTCGGCCCCCGAGGCCATGCGTCAGGCCGCCAACGAGTACCACGGTCGGTCCTGATGGGTCGCCTCTACTCCATGAACGGCTCCTGGGCGGCCCTCGGTGTCGCCGCGATCCTGTTGGGGGCCGAGGCTCTCCTGGGGTCCTCGGGATCCCGGGCGAAGCGCGGCCGGGAGGGCCGGGCGTCGCTGCCGCAGTACGACTTCGCCTACCCGGCGCAGCGCCGGTACCCGATCAACGATCTGGAGCACGGGCGCCTCGCGCTCACCTACGTCATGGCGCCGTCGAACCAGGCGGATCGCTACCACGTCATGCTGCGGGTGTTCCAGCGATACCCACAGCTCGCCGCGTGGTGGAACAGCACGGAGAAGGGCTCGCAGATGCCGGTCTCCAAGGCGGCCTTCCAGGCAGATCTGGATCGCGTCAGCCGGCGCCTCCGCGGCGGGCTCGCTCGCCGCTCCCCCACCCTCCGTTCCCAGCTCGAGCATGAGGCGTCGAAACTCTCCGCCTTGATCCGGCTGATCCCCGTCCTCCACCGCGCCACTGCGTGAGGTCCCGATGTCCCCCTCGAACATGAAGAACAACGGCGCGCTCCTCGCCCTCGGCGGGGCGGCGCTCCTGGCTGGGGTCTCGATCGCCTCCAGCCGATCTGGCTCCGGGTACCGGATGCCGGCGGGCGGGGGTGACTTCTCGAACCACCCCACGCTCGATGAGGTCCAGGAGCTCATCAGCAACGACTACTCGGTGGACGAGATCACCGACGTCTTCCCGGACTCCGTGAGCTTCCCGAGCGGGGATGTCGTCGGTGTGCTCATCCACACGCGGGATCGCGGCCCGTTCCTGCTCACCGAGCGCGGCGGGGGCGCCGTTCTGCGGCAGGTGGCCCGCGGAGGCTCGGCCTCGGTGGCGGTGACGGGCGCGACCGCCCTGCTCACCTACCTGGGCTACTCCTTCATCAAGGGCCTCGCGCGCAAGAAGTCGCAGCGGTTCCTCGCCGCGGACCTCGATGGCCAGATCGAGATGCTGCGCGAGGAGGGCGGCCTCAACCGCCGCTGGTTCGACCCGCGGGCGAAGATCTCGCGCACCTTCATCCGCATGTTCCTGTCGGACCGCGACCGGGCCGAGACCCTCGCCGAGACGGTGGCCACGTTCTTGCGGAAGCACGGCAAGGATGCGGAGAAGGCTGCGGACCTCGCCCTGGCGACCCACATGAAGAGCGGAGCGGTCATCATGGCTGCCGCCCGGGAGCTCGAGGACAAGGAGCAGGCGACTGGTTCGCGCTCTCGGGGGCTGCGGTGAGCGAGGCACAGCTCGGCTTCGCCCTCGGCGAGCAGGTGGGCCGCAGGTTGGTCCACCAGGCGCTCCGCGACCTGGGGCTGGACTGGTCGAGCCCCGAGGAGCTTGTCCATCTGGTGCTGGCGTTGGTCCAGACGAGCGGCATCGAGGTCATTGAGCGGGCGATGCTGGACGTCGCGATGTCCCGGCGCTTCGTCGAGATCATGCCGTTGCTCGTGGGTGTGACCCGGAAGGGCCAGCTCGACGCGGTGCCTGGGCTGCTCCCCGCTTGGGCGAAGCTGAGGGCCGCCTCCCTGTTCTGGGAGTGTCGCTCGGTGAGGGCCCTGGGTGCCCCCAAGGTCCTCTCGGATGGTGTCTCTCAGCACCACCATGCAGAGATCGCCCTCTGGCTCCATTCGGACGACGTTCGAGGCAGGACCCCGGGGATGCTGCCTGGAGAGGCAGCGGATGCGTGAGGGCTGGCTGGGGCGCCTCCTGGGGTGGCTCCGGGGCCTCATCGGCGGCCGCGCCGCCACGCCGAAGAGCCCCGCTGAGGGGGCCCCGGCCGCGCCGCGGGCGCCGGCGGTGGCCCGGGGGGATACTCTGTCGTCAGCGGGGGGCGCTGTAGATCCCGAGGCCCCCACGGCGCCTGTGCCGCCTCCAGAGGTCCGTGAGGAGCCCCCCATGCCTGAGCTCGAGGTCCTGCGGTACTCGCTGCCGATCTTCTCGGATCACGACGTCGCGACGAAGATCCGGGGGGCGCAGCTCAAGCCCGGTACCCGCCTCGTCCCGACCGGGGAGTGGGTGAGCGGGGTGGACCGCTGGATCTCCTTCCAGCGGAACGGTGAGACCGCGTGGTTCGTGTCCGAGTCGCATGGGCACGTCTATGCCGCGGAGCCGGAAGATCCCCACGTCCCCCCGGACCACCCCAGGGCCACCTGGCGCCGGGAACTGCTCACCGAGCAGACCAAGCAGCCGTGGGTGGTCAAGGAGACCCGTGAGGCGCGCTCGCGTGTCGATCCCGCTGCGTCGAAACTCCAGAGGGACGCTGCGGAGAGGATGATCTCCATCATCGGCATCCAGGAGCGACCCAGCGGTTCCAACCGGGGCCCAGCGCTGTCTGGCTTGGTCGGAGAGTACGTCGAGCACCATCGCATCTCGTCGAACAAGAAGGGCACCGGGTTGGCGTGGTGCGCGCTCGCGGCCCAGTGGGCCCAGGCGGATGCCATGGGTCTGCAGTGGGCCACCCCGTCCTCCTGGTCGCGGCACCCGCTGGGCAACTGGTGGGGCGCGGCCTGGATGCAGGAGCGGGAGGCGAAGAAGCGGGACCTGTGGGTGCCATGTTCTGCGCTGAAGGGCACCGAGGTCCTGACGGGTGCCCTGCTCGTTCAGATCAGGGGAGGCTCTGGATCGGACACCGCCGGCGGCGCCCGGGCGGACGGCTCCTACGCCGGCCACGTCGACGTGGTCCTCGGCTGGAAGGATCGAGACACGCTGTGGTGTGTGGGCGGCAACGTCGGCAACACGGCCAAGATGGTGACCCGGAACATCCGCGAGTCCCGCTGCCGCGGCGTGGTGCCGCTCAAGGAGTCCTGATGCGTCCGTCGCCTTCCTCGGTGCTGCGTCACCGGCTCCGCACCCGGCCCCGGCTTGGCGCGGACGGAGAGAACCTGGAGATCGGCCAGGCCATGATCCCGGTGTTCCGGGAGCCCAGGATCTCGACGCGAACCAACGTCCGCCTGAGCCCAGGCACCATCGTCCCGCTGCTGGAGTCGCGCCAAGTCGGCGGAGACCTCTGGCACCGCATCCAGCTCCCACCGGGTCCGGCATGGGTCGTGGGTGCGTCCGGGGGGACGACCTACGCCTACGCGACCTCGGACTCGCCACGGCAAGCCCCGGAGGTTCTGCGAAGCGTGAACGGTTGGCCCGTGATCTCCAAGGGGGACGAGTCGAAGCTGGAGCTCGTCCAGATCCCAGGGGTCCCGATGGCGCTCCGTGCGGCCCCCGGTGCTGCGAACCCGCTGGCCGCCATGGTCCAGTGGTGGCACAACCATGTCGAGCCGGTGCAGCTCCTGTGGAGCTACAGCCTCCGGCAGATCCACGGGACCAACAAGTGGTCCAACCACGCCTCGGGCACGGCCATCGACATCAACGGCTGCTGGCGGGAGGAGGGCAAGCCCCTCGCGTCGGGCTGCTCGCACCCCTACAAGGAGGCGACGGTCCCAGAGCGCCTCAAGCCGGCCATCCGGGCCAAGGCGAAGGCGTTGGGCCTGGTGTGGGGTGGGGACTGGTCACCAGGGAAGCTTGACGAGATGCACTTCGAGGTGGGGATGGATCCTGCCCGGTTTCAGGCCTTCTGGGAGAAGCGCGGGATGCCCGGCCTCGGGCCGGAGTCGAGCGCGTCTCGGGTGCGGGACACGCTCACGTCGCTGGTCCCGGGAGCCCCGTCGCTGACGAGGGAGGCGCGGCAGATCAAGGACACGGCAGGCAACGTGGGGATGATCCTCGGCGCCGGGGCCCTCGCGGGGCTCGCCCTCTGGATGGTCTTCGGCCGCCCCCGGTGACCGAGAGGTCCCCGGGCGCAATAGACTGGAGGCACGGACCTCTCTCTCGGAGCACACCATCATGCCCAACGGCACGGTCATCACCCTCGGCGCAGTCGGTGTACTCACTGCTGGCGCGGCGCTCTCTGAGTCCCTGATGGGATCGGCCGCCCTGGACACGTCGACGCTGAACTACGGGGGCGTCACGTTGGAACTCTCGACAGTAGCTGCAGGGCGTATCGAGGACTCGATGATCCGCTTCGGCTTCCACGAGATGGAGGCCACGCCGGGGGCAGACGAGCTCCGCAGTCTGGTGAACCACCTCCGGAACATGGAGCAGGACAAGGCGCGCCGCAGCAGGACGAAGGCGGCGAAGGAGGCGGCGGAGCAGATGGTGAAGGACACCGCGCCGCTCCTCGAGCTGGCGGACGCCCTGGAGTCCATCGTCCGGACCAAGGTCCCGGGTACCGCCAGGCAGGCGGAGATCTCACGCGGCGACGCCATCGAGAACACCTCGAAGCGCTCTATGTACGGTGTGGCTCCGGGTGAGCGCTGGCTCGTGGAGTCGGTGGGGGTGGGGCAGGGCAGGCCGGTGCGGCTCAACCGGCTGGACTCCCTGGACCGCCGGACGGGCCGAGAGCTGGAGCTCCGCCTCCGGGACATCGAGTCCCTGCTGGCCATCAGCGCCTTCACGCGCCACATGGGCGTCAAGTAGGGGGATCGAGTGCAGCGGAAGTGCCACAAGCAGCACGAGTTCATCGGCCGCATCGAGTCCGCCCTCGGGGTCCGCATGGGCCCCGTGACGTGCACCATCGTGGACGAGCCGGGCATGGCGAAGGCCATGGGCCGCGCGGGCTGGAGTCGGAACGAGACCCGGGGTGTCGTCGGCTTCCAGATCGACAAGGAGGTCTTCGTCCTCGACCGCGCGCCCTGGACGGTCCTGCACGAGCTGATCCACCGTGCGGGTGTGAACAGCGACCGCCTCTCCCGGTACGTCGCGGAGGGCCTGACAGAGGCCATCGCGAGGGAGCTCAAGCAGTCCCCAGATGAGCACCAGCCGACCTATCCAGAGGAAACACGCTGGGTGCAGCAGGTCCTGCTGCCCCGCCTGAAGATGACCGCGGTACAGCTCGGTCAGGTCATTGCGAGGGCGACCAACGCACCCCGGGCGCTCGCCAAGCTGATGGCGAAGGCGTCGCCGAAGGCCAGCGAGAACGATCTGGTCCAAGCGCTCCAGCCCCAGCGTACCCACGCCCCGAGCTTCAATCGGCGGGGCCACATCACCTACGGCGTGACCGCTGATCCCGATGGCGGTACTGTCCGCATCGGCATTGGTGTGGCCGTCATGCTCGGGGGCGCTGCAATCGTCTACTCGGGTCTCTCTCATCGCTCTGTGAGGCTCTGATGGCACGCGGCACCCGCAACTTGATCTCGACCATGCTCCCGCCCCGCGCGAGCGCCTTCGAGGGCTCCCTGCTGGAGCTCCCGATCAGCGTCACCCCCCCGACGTTCGACCCCAACGAGCCGCGGGCCGGGACCCGCTCTCATGCGAGCGAGGTGGCGCTGGGGCACCCCGCGCCGGGCCCGCTGTACCCCGACGGGGCGGCGCCGAGCTACGAGGACCCCTGGGACCCCAACGATGACCACGAGCGCTTCCTCCGGGACGTGGACACCACGACGCGGGAGACCGAGGCCCACGTCGAGGAGGTCGCCCGCCGCTCGCAGCAGCGCCACCAGCGGCGCGCCCAGGCCGGCTTTGAGTTCGACCGCATGACGCGGAACATGCTCGCGACGAGCCGGAGCGGCATCGCCGCTGCGGCGGCATCGAACCTGGTGGGGGAGGGCGTGCGCCGCGGCCCCGAGGGCTCGGCGTCGGTGGGGCACACCCATGAGGGGATGCTCGACATCTTCAACCCGAACCACAACGCGCGGGAGCTCGCCAAGGAACTGGTGCTGCTCGAGCACCACATCGTGCACCCGCCCAAGCACTGCCCTGACTGCATCCGCAAGCACCTCATCACGGCCGAGGGCCTGGCTGAGGAGGCCGTGGGTCTCGACGCGGACCCGGAGAGCCGCGCGTACTTCGGGGCGGCGGCGACGGAGATCCGAGAGGTCTGCCGGGACGTCATCGGCAAGAAGGACCGGGGGCAGCTCCAGCAGCGTATCCGCCGGCTCCGCAAGGGCATGCTCAAGCGGGGCTTCGACTCTGTGATGAGCCAAGAGAGTCGGCCGTCTCGGATGGGTGAGGCTGCTCCGCAGGCAGTCCCGGCGTCCGCATCGGACGTGCGTGCGGCGATGGACCAGTTCCCACTGGGGGTTCGGGTTGCCTTCCGGCGAGAGGGCACATGGTACGCCGGGAAGGTGACCGGGCGCTCCACCATCCGGGAAGGTGAGGCCCCGGAGCTCGCCGTGGTCTCAATCAGCGGAGACAGGTCGCTCCCTGGGGCGTCCCTGTCGCCCTACGCGGTTCCAGTCAAGCCCACCGATGGGATCATCCGCCTTGCTGACTCCCCCATCTCTGGCCGCCTCCAGGGCAAGGGCTTCCAGCGCTACGCCCCGGACGGTCAGATCGTGGGTCGGCCGGTCTTCCTCAACGACCAGCAGTCCCTCATGGCTGACATCATCCAGGCCACCTGGATGAACGTCATCGGTGATGGCCGTGAGATCTGCCGGGGAGTGGCGGGCATCACCAACCCGGCACAGGTTGATGGTGTGGGCTGCTCGGTGAGCGTGATGGACCAGCTCGTCCGCGCCGCCATCGTGACAGCCTTCTACGAGTCGAACCTCGATCCCAAGGCTCGGCGCACCACGAGCGTCGAGGACAGCCTGGGGCTGTTTCAGCTCAACAGGAAGGGTGGGCTCGGGACGAATCAGCCTCCTGCGATGTTGCTGGATCCCGTGGACAACGCGAGGATCGCAGCGTCTGAGGTGTGGCGCCGCATCCGAGACTTCGGAACGCTCATTGCTCGTGAGGCGAACCTGCAGCCAACCTCGGTGGGCCAGTGGGTGGACGTCATCACGCGGCGCATCCAGCGTCCGCAGGACCCTGACCTGGCCGCCCAGATCCGGTCCCGGACCGCCGACCTCGTGTGGCCGCCGCGGTCGCAGGCGTCGGTGGCTTCGAGCCGGCTGATGTCGGTGGGGCGGGATCCCGAGGGTGACCGGACCCGGACCTTCGGGCTCGCCTTCCCGATCGTGACCACGCTGGTCATGCCGAGCGATCGTCGGGCCCGCGCGATCCTGTCGCGCTCCTCGTCGAGCTCCATGGTCCCGCAGGAGCAGCGGGTGGTGTCGAGGTCGGCCAAGGCCTGGCTCGAGGCCGGCCGGCGCACCAAGTCCCCCTTCCCGTTCATGCGCGCGGCCTACCTGGCCCGCGCCGCGACCGACATGGGCACCTACCAGGCGGCCCTGGGGGTGCTCTCCACGGACTTCGCGTCGACCCCGGTGGGAGCAGAGGCGAAGCGCATGCTGGCCGAGACCGGGGGGCTGACGGTCCCCGAGGGTGGCTGGACGACCCAGGAGAAGATCGTGGGCGCGGCGGCGGGGATCTTCGGCGCCATCGCGGTCGCCTCGCTGCTCCGCGCCCGCAACCCCCGAGGTGGACTGTGATCTCCGCTCGCTCTGCCGCCCGCCGCCGCCTCCGCACGCCCCCCGTGGCCGTGCAGGTGGCCCTGTCGAACCTGCAGTTCACCCGGCTCCCCCCGGCGCACCCCGGCTCGACCCCGGTGCGGCTCTACCAGGCGATTCGTTCGGGTGGGGGTGTGACCTACATGCCCGAGGCCGCCAAGGCGCTCCGTCGCCGGGGCTTCTCGGTGCAGCAGATCTCACTGACCCCGCCCGAGGTCGCCTACCTGCGCGCCCAGGGCGCCGCGGGGAAGGTCGACGCCAAGGCCTTCGTCGTGGAGTGCCCGGGTCGCGTGGGTGTGCTCCAGGGCAAGCAGGGTCCGATCATCCACTGCGGTCCGCCCCCGGCTGAGTTGGTGCGGCCGCAGGGCTCTCGCGCCACGGTGCCCCAGAGGTGGCCCGAGGATGCGACCGCCGCGGCCTCGGAGGCGGCGGGCTGGATCAACGATGTGGCTACGGCCAGGAAGTGGACGCCGGCGCAGCGCAGGTCGGCGCTCACGCTGCTCCATGTGGCGCTGACCCAGCCGGACATGGCCGGGTCACCGACGGAGCTGTTCACCCGGCTGGTGCAGCGGTGGCGGGCGAGGGCCCCCGAGGGCAACCCGCCCGGGTGGGACAAGGTCGGCCTGGTGTGGCGCGGCGCGGTCGAGATGAGCGGAGTCACCGCGGGGGACCGGGGGAGCAGCGAGACTGCCGTCGCTTTCCAGCGGTCGATTGACGGGGCTCGCGGCGTCGTGGGTGATGCGGTCCGGGCGGCCCAGGAGGGGCTCGAGGCGACGGACAAGGCCGCGCGGGGTCTCGTGCGCGAGGCCACCATCTCCGCGGGAAGTGCGGGCCGGGAGTACCTCTCCCCGGCGCTCGCCTTCGTGAAGAAGTCGGCGCTCTCCAATGTCCAGTTCTTCGCCGCGGCGTCGGGGATCACGGCGCTCTCCGATCGGGTGATGAAGGAGGCCGGGGAGGCCAAGCGGCTCTGGTCGGAGCTCAACGCCTTCTACGGTGCCTACGCGGGCTGCATGGAGTCGATGGGGACCGCGCCGGTGGACCAGGCCGAGCGGAACGACCTCGTCCAGATCAGGAACACCCTGGCCCGCTTCGCCCAGCCGGCCTCGATGTTCCAGGTGACGGGCTCGCCCAAGGTCAAGCTGGGCGCCGCGAGCATCCCGGCGTTCTCCACCGTGGGGGCGGGAGACATCTTCGCCGTCCGGGGCGCCATCCCGGCAGGGATGCTGCTCTCCGATAGCCTCCCCTCCATCGAGGAGGCGCGGGGCGCCCTCGGCCGGATGAAGGCCCGGGCATGCGCGATGATCGCGCGGACGGACAAGGTCTCGTCCCTGTTCAAGTCGAAGTCGGATCGACGCTCCCTCGCGTGCCTCGCCCAGGTCTGCGGGCCGCCGAAGGAGGGGCTCTCGACGATGCAGGTGGGCGCCATCGCGGGCGTGACGGCTCTGCTGGGCTTCATCGGCCTCCGCCGCTGGAGCCGGAGATGAGCCAGATGATCGATCTGGTCCGGTCGAGGTTGCGGGCGCCGGCGGGGCGAGCGAACCACAAGGGGTCTCCCCCCGAGACCATCAGCGGACTCGACATCGTCCAGCGTCACCTCGACGCCGAGAAGATGAGCCGGAGCGGCCCGCGCAGGCTGACCCGAGCCGAGAGGGACCTCCACCCCGAACTGGCGAGCGAGCTCGATCGTCTGCAGCTCCACCGGTGCGTCCTGGCGGTCGTGGAGTCGGGCCCCGCGGGCCTCGACGCGGACAAGCAGCTCTCAAGGGCCTTCGCCATCTGCACGGCGTCGCTCCAGCGGAGCGGCTACCTCCAGCCTGGGACGGCCCAGCCGACCCTCAAGGGGCGCCGCCGAAGCATCGAGATGGCCCGGGAAGGTGACGCGCTCACCAAGGAACGCGAATACCAGTCGCTGCTGGTGGACGCGCGGCGGGCGCGGGCCAAGCGGCGCGGCCGGGGGGCCGGGGAGCCCCCGTCGAGGCTGGAGGTGGGCCTCCAGCGGTCGCGCCGGGGTGCGGCGAACCGGGCGGCGCCGGGCTGCACCAGGGCGTGGGTGATGGCTGAGCTCAAGAAGCTCCGGGCGGCGATGGAGCCCGTGTTTTCCTGCGAGACGGTCTTCGGCACCTGCACCGCGGTCCCGTCGGCGGGGCACTGCTTCATGGCGGCCCTGGCGGTGCAGGACATCCTCGGCGGGGAGATCTTGCATGGGGTGGTGGATCTGGTCCCCCACTACTGGAACCGGGTCGGCCGGTGGGAGGTGGATCTCACCGGTGACCAGTTCGGCCAGGCGAAGGTCCAGATCAAGGAGGGGCACCTCCGAAACAAGAACCGTGCGGTCTACCCCCGAAAGCGGTATGCTGGCCTGGGGAAGATCAACGCAGAGCCCATGAAGATCTACCGGAAGTTCCGGAAGCGCCTCGTGCAGGAGCTGACGGAGCAAGGCCTCCCCGACTACATCGGGCACCTGGAGCGGATGAAGTGATCAGCCTTCGTGACGTGGTAATCATCGGACGTCACGAGGCTCCCACGGAGCAGCACGATCGCACGGTGGTCGCCGGGGTCGCGGAGCTGTCCCTGAAGGCGTATGTGGCGCTCCAGCGGGGCGTTGGTGTCCAGATCCGCCGCGCGGTCCGAGGTGTGGTGGGCGAGCCGCGGTCCCAGGACCAGACCGAGGAGGACGTGTTCTGGGGGGCGTGGAACGCGGTGGCCTGCGTGGGCCCGCTGCTGCGCTGGCGCAGCATGGACTTCCTCGAGATCGCACAGCTCGGCCGGACGCAGGCGCCCTGGGTGGTGCAGCGCTGGCGCTACATCCCGTCGGCGGACTCGATGGAGTGGATCCCAATCTCCAACGGCTGGGACGCCCCCATCGTCTTCGACTCCTCGAAGCTGATCACCCCGTCCTACCTCAAGAGGGTGGTGCGGCTGCCTGGCCGGACGCTGCCGGAGACGGCCTACGGGCGGCTGGAGCAGGCGGAGACGGAGCTGCGGAACCTGGGGGTGGATCTGCACCCCTTCGCCGGCACCCGCCACGGCCTCCGTGAGCGGCTCGGGGCGATGGGCTACGCCCTCGTGAACCCAGGCGAGCTGGTGCACCGCCCCGCCAAGGGGCAGAAGTGGGGGCTCCGCGAGCTCGCGCCGGATGAGCGGGAGGTTCGCCCGGACGACCCACGGCTGCCCTTCCAGTCGACCACGGGTCGCGCGTGGACTACGCTCGACGAGGTCCTGGCCCGCGGGATGGGCCAGGTCGACCCCCGCTCTCCCCAGAGGTGACCATGTTGCAGCAGACTCTCCCCGCCCACCTGGTTCAGATGGTCCACTTCGCGCTGCACCGGAACGTGTGCCGGGTGCTGGGGATCGCCTCGGCCTCCGTCAACGACCGGGCGCAGATGGTGTGGGGGTTCGGGAAGGAGCGGGTCCGGGAGGCGGTGGATGAGGTGCTGGGTCGGCCTGACTCGCGGCATGTGGTGTGGCAGATCTCACCGCTGCCCCTCGAGGGCACCGAGGACTACGAGAGCATGGGCGCCGATGTGGTCCATGGGTACCTCGACGAGCTCATCGCGGCCTTCCGCGTGAACATGGCCTCCCAGATCTGGATGGCCTCGGTGGAGCAGTCCATGGGCGTCGCCGTCGGCGGACCCGACTACGCCGGCGTCGCCCGCAGGGAGACTGAGGTGTCCCAGTGGCTCTCGGAGATGAGCAAGTCCGGGGCCATCGTGCCTCCGGCGTTCCAGTCGCCTCCCCAGGGCGCGTAACTCAGCCCTCGATCTTCCGGACGAGCTTCCATCGGCCACCCAGGAGGCGCTTCACCTTCAGGTCGCCGATGTCGATCTTGGGCCCCTTCGGTCCCCGCGGCATCAGCCTCAGATCCTGCAGGAGGACTCCCCACCCCGGCATGGTGATGGAGATGGCCGCCTCCGTCTGGTCGTCAGCGGCGATGAGCCTCTGGACGATGGACTGGAGCGCCTCCGGGTCCTGGATCCCAACCGAGAACCGGAGGATGTAGTCACCGGTTCGTGACCCCTTCCGGCGCCCGGGGATGATGTTGCCCGGCTCGACCCCCAGGGTGCGGGGGAGATCTTCGGCGGAGACCGCATCCAGGCGGGCGTTCATCCGGCGGTGGATTGTGCCCTGGACCTCCCCCGGGTCCTGCACGTCGAAGGCGAGGAGGTGGTAGGGGTGCTCCGGTCGATCCTCGTAGCCATCCATGAAGGGCCGGCTGCGCTGGCCGGGGAACAGGATGCCCTCCTCGTCCCACTGGTGGGCGGTCTCATCGAGATCCCAGGTGGCGATCCACAGTTCGCCGGTCAAGACTGCGCGCCCGTAGTCCACCTTGACGGCCTCGGTCTCATTGGCTGCACCCCGGCGCCCCGCGGTGACCGCGGCCGCGGCGGCGCCCAGGCCGGCGAGGCCGAGGGTGAG
>Ga0233414_10000482_pt1 | contig 16522 bp, 38 predicted proteins | sample Na_anoxic_10_MG_FD_189020 | JGI IMG/M metagenome (GOLD analysis project Ga0233414, IMG submission 189020) | Seawater microbial communities from Saanich Inlet, British Columbia, Canada - Na_anoxic_10_MG | ecosystem: Environmental > Aquatic > Marine > Inlet | place: Canada: British Columbia... | reverse complement strand
AGATGGGTCATGTTGTGCAGCAGGTATTAATATAAGTCGTTTTGAACTAATCAAATCTGTACGTGGAAAATCTATTAACCCAGAATATAAAAAAGTATCAGATTATTCCATTGGTGACTGTATTGGCGTTGATAAAAAACCAACATCAAAAACTTTTTGTGTGTTAATGAAAATTGCCCAACCAGGAGAAAATCTAAAACATTTTGGTATTAGTATGCAGCATAAAGAAAAAGCAATTATTGGATTTGTTAATACATTTGGAAACGGTGTAAACTATGTTTATTATCCGGTAGATGCGGATCTGTATCGATATCATTCATTTTTTAGTTCTGATACACAAAAAGTAACTACTTTAGATACTTCTATGTACAATACTGTTTGTTCTTGTGGTAAGCCAGCATACCAAGGGTTTATTGGCGGGCCAGAATGTTCCGATCCCAATTGCGAATTGTTTAATAGGTAAATAAAAGGATAATAAAATGAAATACATAGTACCTATTTTTATTATGTGTATAACTTTCTCTAGCTTGGCGCGGGCCAAAGACAAAGTTGTAAGTGTTCAAATAACTACCAAGGTTCAAACATCGAATGGATATAAAATAACCCAAGGTGAAGGTAATGGTTTTTATGTAGATAAAAGACTTATTGCAACTGCCAAACATATTGTAGAAGGTAAAGAAACTGTTACTGTTATATCCGATGGCAGAATGATGACTGGCTTTGTTGTTTATGAGTCTCTTCTGTATGATATTGCCTTTATTAAGGTATATAAAAGAGGTGATCCATTGGAATTTTGTAGAGATGTTCATGTTAATGACGAATATAAACTATGGCTTACTTCTAGAGGACCTACAAGGTATAAAAGAGGTATTGTTACTGAATTTAGTCATTTTGAAATGCGCGGCTCAACCAACGTTAATAAAGGTGATTCTGGTGCCCCGGCGCTACTAAACAAAACAAATTGTGTATTAGGCATGTTAATTAAACGTGATAACTTTACACATGGGTCAAGATATACTACAAATATAAATCTACAAAATGCTTTAAATGATTACAAGAAGAAGAACAATCTAAATATGTTGAAATTTGAGTAATACTGTACCTTTTTGATACGGTATTGTACAGAAAGGAACTAAAAAATGAATGATAAATTCTTTATCAGTTTATGTTGGTTGCTTGCAAGCCAAAGTCAAGATGAAAAGACTAAACTTGGAGCTGTTATTGTTGGACCAGACGGAGACATTAAGTCTACTGGCTGGAATGGATTTCCTCGTGGTATTGATGATTCTATCTTGGCGCGCCAAGAAAGACCAGAAAAATACTATTGGTTTGTTCATGCCGAACACAATGCAATATTAAATGCCGGTAGAAATGGAGTCAAGTTAAAAGGAACTACATTGTATTGTAGTGCATTCCCTTGTCATAATTGTGCTCAAGCTATTATTCAATCTGGAATTATTAAAGTTGTATATGATGAAGTTCTGGGAGGATGGAGCAATAGTAATAATCGTTCATTGGATATGTTTATCGAAGCAAATATTAAAACATATCTATATTACGGTAAACGTATTACACCTAAGAAATTTATAAATGGAGAAGAAAAATGAGAAACTGGTTTGGATTGATACTTAGTGGATTTTCAATGGGACTTTTTGGCACATTAACAGGTAACTTTTGTTTAGAAGGTATATATGTTTTAGCGTTACCGTTTGTTTTGGCGACAATACTAAGTACAGATTCGTTAATTGTATATGCAAAAGCAATAAATAAAAAAGACAAGGAATAGATAATGATGAAAAAAATTATAATGATATTTAGTTTATTGGCTGTTCTTTTATGTTCATGTAAAGGACATGATGAGGTAGAATGTTTTAATACTGTACAAAAAGCATATCCAAATTCAGAAATTCGTGTAATACCAGATAGTCCATGGTGTTTTCTTGTAAGACATTCGGATGGGACAATCCTATATGTTAAAACAGCAAATTATCGAAATACTGATATTACTCACAATGTAATACTTTTTAAAGCAAATAAGGAATAATAATGGGATTTATAGAATTATGGAAATGGTGCCGCGAAAATAAAACCGAAAACAAAAAACTAGATGTTTCTTGTCCTGATCATACTTGTTTACCTAAGTTAGAATCAATAGAACCAACAATCAGTAAAGCAAAACATGATGCTGTTGTTCAAAAACTTGAAAGACTAGAGGAAAGAGTACAGTTTCTGTGGGATGGTTCTATGGAGTCGCGCCAAATAAAATTGGAAATTGAATTCTCAAAAATACAAGACAATATGACTTTTGTTATTAAACAAACGGTAGAACAAAACAAAAAGATTAATGATTTAATTATGAACAATAATGACCTTATACCCAAGGTAAAAGATATATTGTTACAATTTGGAAGTATTGCTGGTGATTTATATGTTCTCAATAAACAATTTGATGAACTAGTAGAGGTATTGACAGAAGAAGAACTAATTGGCGTTATTGGTGACACAAAAACAACAACACATTAGAGGAATGTTATGACATTATCAGAATATTATGAATTGTTATGTGCTCATGATTGGTATTATGAATTTAGTGATGACCATAGTGTCTGGCGGCGCGGGCACAGAGAAAGAACAAAGATAAACGCTATATATAATCAATCAGATAAACATGAAAAACTGTGTGATAGTTTTATTAATTGGTTATCTGATCGCGGGCCAGAACCAGAAGCACCAAAAGAGGAATAAATGAAAATTAAAGAACCAAAAGAACTTACACTGTACAAAACATCAGATAATAAACAGTACAAAACATTAGAAGCCGCCAAGACTAGAGAAGTTGAAATAGCTTTTGAAGAATATTATGCTCTATTTAGTCTTATCATTCAAGAAACTGGAATGGTTTCTGCTGAAAAAATGCAACACTGGTTAGATATACATAAAGATAAAATTGAAGAATATTATAAATTGGCGGGCGAGGATAAACAAAATGATTAAATGTAATTTTACATTGAAGGATATGCAGTCAAATATAAAAATGCTTGAAGTATATACCGAAAGACAACTTCAGGCAGTATATGAAATGTTAAACAGAACAGCTACTACAGATTTTAGTGATAATGCACTATATGCCCTTGAACGAAATAATCTTGTTAATGTTTTTGAATGTGTTGGAACTGTATATGTGGACCTAAAGGTATAAGAAAATGAAAATGTATATTGTAGTGAAAGATACTGTTCCTCTTGGGTTGGCAATAACTGCGGTTGCACATGCTTCTATGAGTGCTGCTTTAACTTGGAGAAATAGTTCTGATTTCGAAATATGGCGAACTACATCCTTCAAAAAAGTAGTATGTAAGGCAAATCAAAAAGAGTTTACAAAAATAAAAGAGTTTATGTCAGATAAAGATATAATTGTTTTAACAGAATCAGCTCTAAACAATGAAGAAACAGCAATTGTTTTGTTGCCGCGCGAAAACAAAGAATGGCCCAACGTAGTTAAGTACTTAAAATTATACAAATAAACCCACAAGGCTTCAGTTTTCGAAGTTTGGAGCGTTCTAAAATGATAGCAATATCAATAAGAAAATGTCCTAGATGTGGCTGTAAAAAAATAGATTTTGACGTACAACCAATTAACAAAAAAGATCCTAAATATATTCATGCATATGACAATAGGGAATATCATGTATCCTGTGTATATTGCAAATTAAAATGTCCTACTATATTTAATAATCTTTTAGATGCTGAAGAAATGTGGAATGAATTTTGTCTTGATTATAAATTTGATGAATTGCGTAATAAATTAAAAGAATTGGAGGATAAGTTAGATGGTAGTTAATATGAGAATGGCAAAAGAAAAAAATCTTTCTGCTAAAACAATAAAAGAAATAGAAGAACTTCATGAGGAACGAGACAGACTAGAAAAAAGAATGCTTAGTCTTAACCCTAAGATATGGAAAGACACACTCCTATTTATATTAAAGAGTTGGAGAAAGAACGAATATAAACTCCAAGATCTTTGGGGTTTTCGGCGAAATAAAAACTGGCACGCAGAATTTACAGTGCCACATTGTACTTGTCCAACAATGGATAATCACGATAAATTAGGTACAAGTGAACGATGGATAAGTGAAGGCTGTATTTACCATGGAAGAAAATAAAATGATAATTAATGCCAAAGCCTTTATTGATGCTTCTGGCGATAGAGCAATAGGTCAAAGAGTATTTACTGCTCAAATGGGAGATTATCCTGGCGGCGAGGCTATAATAACCGAAATTAATCCAGACCCTAATGCTCCAGAGATAGTAATGATGGTAAAACATCCTACATATGGTGATGTTGGTATATTTGATACTGAAATAATTGGTATTATACTTGAGGAAACAAAATAGAAAGGTAAAAGATGCGTAACAAATATATTAAAAAATCCCTAGAAAAATGGGAAAGAATTTGTAATAACGAAGCTAGATTGGATAAAATATCTGACAAATGCTCTCTTTGTTCAGAATATATGATGACCGAACTTGAAAATGATAATTATGATGTAACGCCATTATCTTGCCGCGACTGTCCATTACAAAAATCTGGAAATGGCTGTCTTGAAATAGATTCAATTTGGAATGAACTCTATTGTCATATGGAAGACAATAATTGTGACTGTACAACTCTTGAGGATCTTAATGAAAAATTTGTATTCACCAGCAAAGGTAATAGTGTTGAAAAGCTTTGTAATGATTTTAAAGATATTATAGAAAAACTATATAAAGATTCTAAATCTTAAGCTGAGTGTGCAAGTCATCCTCCCGATGTCAAAGAACATGTTCTGATGGTTCAGACTTTAGGCTTTCAATCTTAAAGAAATAGCGTTCGATTCGCTACATGTTCACTAAAGTTGACAACTATAACAACTACTGTTAGGATAAGAATATGAAGTTTATGTGAACATATAAGTCCTAGAGCCCCTCCAAAAAGGTCTTTCTTTATCGGTTATATACGAATATTTTATCGAAATAGTTCGTGTCTATACGAACTTATAGGAGAAAGACTATGCAAGAACGTCTAATACATTTAAGAATAAAAATTAAATCCCTCGCCGCCGAAGCGAAAATCATACGCCAAGAAGCCAAAAAAACTAGTGGAATGTCTAAATGGAGACTCAATGAACACAGAACAGAAGTAGTTAGACAATATGCCAGACTAAATCTATTGGCATATGGTTTATTGAATGGTGTTCCGTATGAAATTATGGAAAAGAAATGTAATGAAACACCAGATTTCCTCAAAGTTATTAAAATTGCTAAGAATTTTGGTGGCACCGAAGAAAAAATAGTGGAATGGATAGACAAAGCTCGTGAATGTCTAAAAATGTCTAAAGTTGGGATGTGAAAACTTAGAATAAGGAGAGAACAATGAATGAATTTGATAGAGGATGTGTAGCATTAGGAGCGATTGTAATAGTATTGATAGTTATAGGTGTAGGTTTTGTACTTGAGTTAATACATAAAAATAAGGTTAATATTAACAATACTAGTATTAATCAAATCCGACAACTTAAACAAACAAATGAACGACAGTCGTGGTTAATTGAGCAGCGCGATAACAAAATCAAAAAACTTGAAGCACAACTAGAAGAATTTATTGAAGACGAATGGGAAGAAGGAGTTGTTGTTGTAAGGAAAAATGAACGGGCTGGCATTAGTAGAGTTGGTTTGTATTGGATGTGGAACAAGGCTACAAAAAAACTTCAATATAATGTACCGCAGCAGCATGATGAAGATTCAAACTTTCATGAATATATTATTTATAAAAAATTTGAATATATAAGTTCTGATTGTCCAGAACCAATAAAGAAAAATGAATAACTATGAGTTATGCACCAATACCACTGCCTGGTTGTGCCGGGAAATATAAAACAACTACAAAAGATTATTTGATTATAATAGCTTGTTTAATTCCAATATTAGCAATTGTGATTTTTATTGCATTCGGATTGTCTTATTGTATATGTTCACCAATGGCTGGTGTGCCAGCTTATATGTTGTAAAGGTAAAGAAATTATGAAAAATCAAATCTATATAAGTTTAGAAGCTAATTGTGCTGTTGATGCTTGTGATATAAATTTTGAATACTTTGGTACGGACAAAAGCTATAAAGAAATTATTACAGGAGATGAATGGATTGCTTTATCAGTTGACCAACAACAATATTATATATTAGAAGATTTATTTCAAACATTTAAAGATTCAGACCAACAAGATATCTCTTATATGGATATGACAGGATATAAATATGAAGATAATTAAACCATCAATAGAAGTAATGTTTTATTTGCCAGAGAATGGTGATTCGCCGGAAAAAAGTATAGAGCGTGCTGCTCGTGTTTGTTACAAGTCTGAAGATAAAATAACTAAAGTATCTGCTCCTAGACTTGTTAGGAAATTACGTAAACGTGGTCACCACGCTATGTTAGAGTTTGGGTATGCTACTGCTAAGATTATTGCAGATCGCGGAATGTCGCATGAGTTGGTGCGCCACCGCCTTGCTTCTTTTGCACAAGAATCAAGTAGATTTTGTAACTATTCTAAAGGTAAATTTAATTCAGAGATTACTGTTATTGAACAACCAGGAATTGTTAAAGGTACTGAAGAATATCTTGTTTGGTGTGCGGCAATGAAAGATATGCAAGAAAAATATATGAAACTTCTTGATCTTGGTGTTAAAGCTGAGATTGCTAGATCTGTTCTTCCTATTGGTCTTAAAACTGAGATTAATATTGGAGCAAATTTGAGGCAATGGCGTCATGTATTTAAGATGCGTTGTGCATCATCAGCTCATCCTATTATCAGAGGCGTTATGTTGGATGCTCTTAGTCAATTTAATGATTATATGCCTTCAATATATGAAGATTTGGCAAAAGAATTTCTTGACAAAAATATTGTGGAGTAAATAATGACAAAGATACAACGTGTTCCGTTGACCTATAAATCACTTGATTGTTGTAAAAATTGTAAATTTGTTTTTGTGCGCGAGGAAAGAAAGGCTCCAACTGAATATTATTGTACTTTTGATGGATTAAATCGTCCTTTATGTGGAAGTATTAAGATGGGTGAATCTGAGATGTCCTCTAAAGATTTTTCTTGGAAAAAATGGGCAGCATGGAAAAAAACACATCTTATTGAAGATGAATATGGAAAATGTAACGAATACAAGAAAGAATAAAATGGATATAAAAATATTAACAAAGTCAATAATCCAAATATTGGGTGTTATGATCTGTATTGGTATTTATGTTAGTAGTGCTTTATTAGTATTATATTGCTTTGGAAGTATTGCAGAATTAATTTATGTAATAGGGCTTTCATTTGTAATGTTAGTTACTATAAATTATAAATGTATGAAAGGATAAGATATGGCATTTACATTTGATCAGTTAATAAACGCATTTAGCAACGCTCCGAAACAAATGTACATAAGTACTTTGTTACAAAAGGCCAAGGATGTAGTTTCTCCGACCGAGAGACATGAACTATTTTGTTTACAGTTAGAAAATGACCCTAATAACCATGTAAAAGCAATACAGGTTCAGTTCAGGGAAAAAATTGTTTCTGTTGAAATTCAATGTGAAGAGGGAAGTTTTGTTCTTCGTCGCGGTGACTATTTATATTTAACTCAAGAAGATTTCAACGATACAAATCAACTTCTTATTATGTCTCAAGAAGCATTTGAGAAAAATTATCAGAAATGTTCTCAATAAGCCCAAAAACTAGAAGTATTTTGTTATTTGCTATGTCTTTATGTTACTTATTTATATCCAATATAACTGGATGTACCTTGTGGATTGCTTATTTTTTGGCAATCGCAGGACTAATTTCAATATATACAATCAAGAAAGACAAAAAAGATGAATGATTATTACGACACACATAATGTATGTGACTGTGGATCAAGAAAACATAGATACCCATTACATGATGGCCACAATATCTTCTTATGTTATGTATGTGAAGAGTGTGAACAAGAAAAAGTAAGTAAATATCGTATTGATATTATGGAACGTTATGAATGTGACGAAGACATAGAAGAAGAGGAGTAACAATGAGATGGATGACAACTTTTTTAACAATGTGTGTATGCTTATTTTGCTTTGCGGGCGAAGCAAACGCAGGTAAAGAGGATAGTGTTACTGTCGTATACACTGATAATCCAACACATGATGTTGTTGGAACAGGGTTCTTTATAGAAAGACACTTGGTAGTAACCAATAGACATGTTGTTGGTGACAGCAAATTGGTAGTTGTTAATGTTAGAGGAAAACTACGAATAGGTAAAGTTGTTATGGTCTCTAATACCGCAGACCTGGCATTGATTAAAATAACAGGTCGAGGACAACGACATCTTAGGATGTGTAGAAAAACTGCCAAAACAGGAAATAAAGTCGAAGTATGGGCCTATGATAATACAATTTTTTCTAAGAAAGCTGGAGTAATAATTAATACATGGGTATATGCTTTTTTATCTACATCAGTTTCATTTTCTGGTAATAGTGGTAGTCCAACAATCCGTAATGGCTGTGTAGTTGGTGTTTTGTCTGGCGGAAATGACGAAGGAAATATATCATATCATGAATCAGGATATAGATTAAGACAATTACTTAGAAGTTATAAAACACAAGAGAAACTGAAAAGCAAAACCAAAGGTAATAAATGAGTTGGAAAAATATTGATTTTAATAAAATCATAAAAAAAGATATTGTTAGGTTTATTGTTAACAGTTCTTCTAATAAAGAAACATTTGTTTCGCCACCAGGAATTGTAAAGCATTTAAACTGTTTAGATAAAAATCTTACAATGTTAGATGGAGATGAAAATGATTTAACAGAGCATTATGTAACTGTAGAAGAAATTTTCACTTGTGATCCTTATGTATGGCTATATAAAGAAGGATTATTTCAATATCAAAAATGGCACAAAAACAATGAAAAACTGGACAGAAATTAAATATAAAGATATTAAAATAGGTAATTTAATTAAAGTTGCTTATGTGGACGGAACGCCAATGTATCCAGACCTTGCAGATGGCATAAAAATAACAAAAGCTAATCCTGTATATATTACTGGAAAAAGCATTAAAAGTACTACTGTATATAGTTTTTATGGAGGTCAATCAATTACTTTTTTCAAGCCGCCTACTACTGGTAATCCTCATGGAATAACACCTGCTAATCTTGGTATTGAACAATGGGAAGATATAAATTTCAATGACATTAAAGAGGGCGATACTGTAAGAGCGAAAGGTGATGGTAACTCTGTTAAGTTTGTTGCAGGAAAAGTACAATCAAACAGACGACTAAAACTGTATGAGATGGATGGTAGTGAGTCTTGGATGGATTGGGTAGGTGATGCTCCTTCTGGATATGAAAAACTACAAGAAGGTAATGTAAAATCTAATAACGTAGGATATTCTATGTCTTCTGAAAAACCAAAAATTTCAAACTATCCACATAAATGTCCTCATTGTGGTAGTGAATCATATAATAACAGTTTTACGGCTCATGTAGATTGTAAATTAAGATGTAAAGAAAGTTTAAAGTATTAACATGAAAACAAGGACAGCAATAATATTATTTTGGTTATTTAATGTTTTTAACTTAATTGACATAATTTCTACAATTGCAGTAATAGAAATGTTCCCTGATATTGTATATGAGGGCAACCCTATAGCAAATTATTTTTTACAAATATCACCATTTTTATTCGCGGGATTCAAAATATTTATCTGTGTTACATGTGGTTATGTACTTTACAAGTACCGTCGTTATCGATCTGCCAAAATTGCTCTTATTGGTTCCAATGTACTTTATAGTCTTATAATTTTATGGCACAGTTATGTGTGGTATTCCCTATTGCCAATTATGTAAAGGAGTCATTATGATCGGACAAAAAGAGTTTATACAATTATACGATAAACTTACTAAACAGGGCATCGTTATAACCAGTAAAAACAAAACAAATAGATGGTTATGGAAAGCAATACATTATTTTCTTCTCATTATAACTTTTGGGAAGATGGATGGTTTTTATTATAATTTTACAACTACATTCAATGACACGATTGCATTCTATGCAGGCTGGGACCGTGAAACAGCAGGATTACGTTCGTATGTAACACTTAGACATGAAGAAGTTCATATTGAACAAGATAAAAGATATGGAAGTTTTAAAATGACTTTTCTGTATTTGTTCCATAGTGAAAGTAGATATAGAATGGAACGAGAAGCTTATCTTGAATCTATGATTGCTATGGATGAATTTGATTTAGAACCAAGACTTACATGGTATGTAGATACCCTCAGTGGTCCTAGTTATTTTTGGGCTTGCCGCGACAAAGAACAAATTCGTAAATGGTTTGAAAAAGAGCTAGACGATAGAGGAATAAAGTACCAACAGTGAAACATATAACTAATTGGTTGTTTAATGTATTTATTTATAGGTTATTGTTTTTAATAGGATTATTAGGAGGCGCGCCACTCGTCAGAAAATGGATAAGAGATGTACACCGATCAGAAAAGACCGAGAAAACGCAAATATCAATTGCAACTAAAAGAAAGACTAAATAAGAAAGATTACAATCATGGCACTATAGTTGTTTTGTGCGGGCCAAACCCAAAAAAAGCTATAAAATATCATCAAAAACTATACAAAGAATGTGTATTAGTAGAAAATGATATAGATACATTTCATAAAGCAAAAAGAAAATACGACAATATAAAAGACAAATCAATTACACTTAGATATGGCGATATATTTGATGTAATTAATTGTCGAAAAGATAAAATTACTGGTATTGATTTTGATTTTTGTACTACTTTGAATGATGAATTGTATTTTCAAATTCTCGACGCAATACAACCACTAAAACAAAACAAAGTCTGGATAAGAATAACTACTTCATATCGTAGAATGCCAAAAGAAATACTAGACATAAAGAAACAAGTACTAAAACAATATATAAAAGAAAATTCTGGATATAAAGTAATTGATGAAGTATCTATAGGATACAGAGATACATCGCCTATGAATGTATGGCAAATACAATTAGAAAAAAAATAAACAAAGTCTCAAAACGAGACATTAACAAGGAGAATGAAATGGAACGAACACTGAAACAACTAACAAACAGCGAAAAACAAATGACTAGGGCTTTGGTAAAAGATATGTGTCGTAATGGCACAGACTATACCGATACTGACATTGCAAAAACAATGAATGTAACAAAGAGGACCGTGGCAGCACTAAAGGCGCACGAAACAATGGGAACCTATCGTTAAACGATCTTATCGCTAGTACTAGTGGTCGCAGACTTTAGTTTAATTGGTAAAAACGCACGCCTGCCGCGTGAGATCTCAGATTTGATATCGAGAAGTTTGCCTAATAATGATATAATAACTTTTATTCCACGTGGAAGCGTGAGGCCGTGAAATATTTTATGTTTTTAGTTCGCGGCGACTAATAAAAACATCTGGTTTTCTCTCCAGTTAAAAGAGAACTATGCTCCCTGTAAACATAAAACGGTAGATGTACTAATGTAAGCGAAGATCGAAGTATGACTGTATTGTTTCACAAAAGATCGTAAAAGCCAACAATGATTATACGTATACTATAATTGCTGATGTTAGTTCTCAAGTTAACAACCATAGTACAGTATGGTGAGATTTGCCGAGTTCGAGTCTCGGCCAGGAGGGCCTAAGTATCCGAAATCATTGAGTTTTTAAAGACAGGTAAAAAAATGACAATTTCAAAATTATTAGAAGAAGAATTTAAAATATTAAAACAAATAGCAGAAAAATATGGCGGAACATCAGAAAAATACAAAGAAAGATAGAAAAAACAAATAGAAAAAATAATTAAACTTAAAAACAAAATGAACAAATTATCTAAGGAAGAATAATGAAAAACCTATTGATTATATTAAGTTTAGTTTTTTGTACAGTTTGTGCGTTTTCTTATGTTGTTTATAACAATGGTTACAATAAAGGTGTACGTGATACAAAAAATGAAGATTGGAAATGTATACAGGCATGGAAAGAAAAGCAAAATAGCCAAGCAATACTTTGGACAGCAACAGAACTTTGTGAAAAATTGGCTATGCAAAGATTATCTAGTAATATTGCATATTGTCTAACTGAAGTAAAAAACTGTACACAGTATGATCTAGGTAATCAATGAATAAACCTTATGTTGTTTATTTGTTTATAGATAATAGTATTCCTTTCTATGTCGGCGCGACCAAAAACTTTAATCAAAGACGCAAACAACATAAATACGATGCCATACATAGAGATACTCTCCCAGTTCATGCAAAACTCAAAACATTACTAGATCAAGGTATACTTATAGAAGATATTATGATTCTTCAGGACACTGACCTTACCAAAAAACAAGCTACCAAAAAAGAAATAAAACTTATTAAAACTTTTAATAAAGAAGGTGTTGAATTGTGTAATATTAGAAAAGGTGGAGTATGAAATGAGTATTTTAAATTCTATATTAGATTTGGACCTCTACAAACTAACACAACAACAAGCTGTATTGGAGAAGTTTCCAAAGGCTATTGTGAAGTATAAATTTATTAATCGCGGCAAAGAAAAATTTACCAAAGAAATGGTAGTTCGTTTACTTAGTGAAATAAGTCAAATGCAATACCTTAAGTTGCAACATCATGAAGCTAATTTTCTTAAAAGAGCTTGTCCCTTTTTAAGTAATGCATATATAGATTTCTTAAAAGGATATGAATATGATACATCTGAAGTTTCTGTTGATATTAAAGATGGTGATTTAGATATTTCAATAGAAGGTCCGTGGTATAGAACTATTCTTTGGGAAGTTCCATTAATGGCCTTAATATCAGAAATATACTTTAAGTACAATTGTGTAGAAATAAAATATTCTGATAGAGTTACTGCTTACGATAAGATAGTTGACTTATGTACAATTCGTAAAATTAAAGTTGCTGATTTTGGCACACGCAGAAGAGTAAGTTATGATCATCATGAATCTATTGTACATGATGCATATCACTTATTGACCGGAACAAGTAATGTATATTTGGCTTATTATAATAGTATTAAACCTATTGGAACTCAAGCTCATGAATGGTTTATGTTTCATGGTGCAATGTATGGATATAAAAGAGCAAACCATAAAGCATTAAAGAATTGGGTTGATGTATATAACGGCAATTTAGGAATTGCACTTACTGATACCTTTACTACAGATAATTTTCTTAAATCGTTTGATTCTTTGTATGCAAAATTATTTGATGGTGTTAGGCATGATTCTGGATGCCCATTTGATTTTACAGATAAAATCTATGACCATTATGTAAAATTAGGTATTGATCCATCAACTAAAACAATTGTATTTTCTGATGGATTAAACAAAGATAAAGTTATAAAAATTGCAGATGCTTGTGAGAAAAAAGGAATCAAATGTTCATTTGGAATAGGTACAAATTTCTCTAATGACATTGAAGATTCTACTCCATTAAATATAGTAATTAAAATGACTGAAGCTAAATTTGACCAAGATAGTAATTGGGAATATACAGTTAAATTGTCTGATTCAGAAGGTAAACATACTGGCAACAAAGACGAAATAGATCTTTGTAAAAGGACATTAAAATTATGTTAGATTCATTTGAACAAGTAAATTGCATAAAATGGATAAAAAAGTACTTTAAAAGTGCAAACAAAAAAGTAGCTGTTATTGGTATATCTGGTGGCGTAGATTCTGCTGTTGTTGCGTCTTTATGTGTTAGTGCGCTTGGCGCGAAAAATGTTATTGGTGTAATGATGCCAATCGATGGTGATATTGGTATTGATGAAACAAAACTAATAACACAATTAGGTATAAGACCAATAGAAACCAATTTAAGTAATACGTATGAAACTATTAGTGATGATGTATCTAATTCACATGGTATGTTTAGTATTGGATTCAGTAAACTAACCAATAATAATATTTCACAAAAAGATATTAATATTATTAATGGTAATGTAAAAGCTAGATTAAGAATGGTTAATCTTTATAGTATTGCTACAGTATGTAATGGATTAGTAGTTGGTACAACCAACAAGTCTGAGACATTAATTGGTTATTCTACTAAATTTGGCGACGGCGGTGTAGACATAGAACCAATTCAAGACTTTTATAAAACAGAAATATATGAGTTAGCAAAAGACTTAAAAATACCAACTAGTATTATAGATAAACCTCCATCTGCTGAATTATGGAAAGGACAGACAGATGAAGAAGAACTTGGGTTTACATATGAAGTTCTAGATGAATATCTTGAAGGTATGGAAAAAAAATATCCTGGAGTTTGGGACCCAAAAATAGCAACAAAAATTGAAGAGATGATTAAAAATAACAGACATAAGGATCTACATCTTCCTTATTATAAAAGAGGAACAAAATGAGCAAAGCGTTGATAATTGTGGACATGCAAAAAGATTTTATGGAAGGTGGTCCTTTGGCCGTTCCAGGAAGTAATGATATAATTGAGTATATTAACAAAATTCGTAAAAACTATAAAATAGTAGTATTTACAAAAGACTTTCACCCAAAAGACCATTGTTCTTTTAAAACAAACGGAGGAATTTGGCCCGTTCATTGTGTACAAAAAACAAAAGGATCGAAAATACATAAAGATTTAGATGTAAAACCAAATGACTTGATTGTTATTAAAGGTACCAATAAGGACTTTGATTCTTATAGTGGATTTGTTGATGATGGCGGCGCACACACATATTTATATTCACTACTTACCGAAAATAAAATAGATGAAATAGATATTGTTGGCGTTGCAACAGAATACTGTGTAAAGTTTACTGTACTAGATGGATTAAAATTAGGATTAAAAGTAAATCTTATTATTAGAGGATGTGCAACATTAGATAGTATAGATGAAATCCATGCTGTACGAGAAATGTATAAAGCTGGAGCAACTGTAATTTACCAAGGCAGTAGAAAGAATTAAAATGATTTTTAAAACAGGAACATATGAAATTATTAAAATTCTAAAAAAAACTACAGCTGCTGGATTTAAAAATCTTGTAGTTGGTGATAAATTAACGTTTTCTATTAATTTAATTCGTACTACTGGTGCAAGAAATGGTAATTATGCATTAAGTGTAAAAACCACACATTTTAGAGACCATCCATATATGGTGGTTAAATATGACCTAGAACCAAATCCAACATGGACAAATTCACAGAATAATTTTGTAAAACGTATTACGAATTTTGAACTATTGGAAGTACTATGATTAAATTAAATAAAGAACAGATGAAAAAGATATTTAGTAATATTGATATTGTCATCAATAGATTCAAAGCAGATAATTACATTCAGACTTCTAGCTTCTTAATAGGATATAAAGGTTCTTTGGAGTTTATGGAATCAATAGTAAGGAAACAAAATGAAACAACGTTACATACATAATGATTCGCCCAATAAGCTTTCAGTTGAAACGGCAGAAAAACTACCAACACATAGACTACTTGCTTATTACAATAAACTTGCAAGAGGTGTCTTTACGTGGCGAGGCGAGTTTCTTGAAGACTGTGATTGTGAACAATGCACAGAAGGTCTAGACGAATATAAAGTATTTGAAAAATATAGAATGCAAATAAAAGCTATCTTAGATACAAGGGAACATGTAAAATGAAAAATCCAGGATGTAAAAAATGTGATTATATGTGTACAGGGATCTTGTATCTTATATGTAGACTGAATCCTGAAAAACGTTACTCTGAAATTAATGGATATTTTTGTAATATGGATATTTGTGAATGGAAAAACAAAAATGGTAAATGTTCCGATTGGAAACCTAAAAAAATAAAAAATTGGTTAAAACGATTTTTTCATAAGGTTGAATTTACCCAAGGAAAAAACAATGTATAAAGCAATAGTATGTAAAATTAAAAATATTCGTCCATGTCCTGGCGCGGATCGACTAATGCTCGCAACAGTGCAAGGTTTTCAGATTATTGTTGGGCTGGACCAAGAAGAAGATGAGCTTGGTGTATTTTTTCCGTCAGATGGATGCTTATCAGAAAACCATTGTATTCAAAATAGCTTGTACCGTAAACATCCAGATACAGATAAACCTATGGGTGGTTATTTTGGCCCGAACGGAAGAGTTAAGGCACTAAAACTCAGAGGGTCTGTTTCAGAAGGTTTCTGGCAACCAGTTAATAGTTTCGAATGGACTGGATCTATTAATAAACTAGTAGAAGGTTATGAATTTGATATTTTAAACAAGAATAGAATCTGTGAAAAATATCTTACGCCAGCTACCAAGAAGGCTATGCATCAAAATAATCCCAAGAAGGGTAGAACTAATGTACCTAATGCAGATAGATCTGCTATGCATGAACATTATAGTACAAAGAAGCTTAGGTATAATGTTAACAAGATTCCTGTTGGAGCACTATTAACTATCTCAGAAAAACTTCACGG
>Ga0233414_10000481_pt1 | contig 16523 bp, 20 predicted proteins | sample Na_anoxic_10_MG_FD_189020 | JGI IMG/M metagenome (GOLD analysis project Ga0233414, IMG submission 189020) | Seawater microbial communities from Saanich Inlet, British Columbia, Canada - Na_anoxic_10_MG | ecosystem: Environmental > Aquatic > Marine > Inlet | place: Canada: British Columbia... | reverse complement strand
CAAGTTATATCAGGAACAGAAGCAGCAAATCAATTTTATTCAACAATTGTTCCAAAAATTTTTATTCATGGTGAATATAAATCAGAAATTGTAACAAATTTTCTTAAAAGGCAAAAATTAATGATAGAAAATATAAATGCTGGTAAAAAAATAGATCCGAGAGCATTTTTAATATTAGATGATTGTTTATATGATAATAGTTGGGTTAAACATAAAGATGTTAGGTCATTATTTATGAATGGTCGTCATTATAAAATATTATTTATTATAACTATGCAGTTTGCTTTGGGTATTCCACCAAATTTAAGAACAAATATAGATTATATATTTATTCTTAGAGAAAATTATGTATCAAATAGAAAAAGATTATATGAACATTATGCTGGTATGTTTCCAACATTCGAGATGTTTTGCCAGGTTATGGATCAATGTACGGAAAATTATGAATGTTTAGTTATTAATAATAATGCCAAAAGTAATCAATTAGTAGATCAAGTGTTTTGGTATAAAGCAGATTCTCATCCGGATTTTAAAATTGGAGCACCCGCCACCTGGGAATTTTCTGAAAAAAATTATAGAGAAAATTCTAAAGATTCTACCCAAGAAACATTAGCAGCAGCAGCAGGGGGGAGAAGAAATAAAGATAGATATAGTGTTGTTAAAAATATGTAACTATTTAGTAGCATTATTAATTTCTTTTTCCATTTTACTTTTTTCGATGGCATTAAATTGTGATACATATACTGGTTCACTCCCACTTATATCTTCTACAACAAATGTAGGGAATCCTTTTACTTTACCTTTATATTTTCCAATTTCTTCTTTATCAGTATCTTTAATATCACGTAGTTCAACATTATTAAATTTATTCTCTGATACCAATTTATCCCATTCAGGTTTCGCTTTTTTACAATATCCACACCATTCAGCATGAACAAGTGTTACACGATGTTTTTTCCCATTGTTTCCATTTCTTCCATTATTTCCATTGTTTTTTCCATTATTTCCATTATTTCTTCCATTGTTTCTTCCATTATTTTTTCCATTATTTCTTCCATTATTACTGATGATGTTATTATTTCTATTAACAGGAGATGCCTGATCTACCATACCTGTATCAAATGTTCCATTATTATTAGTTGGAACTGCTATATTTGCGGCATTCATACTATTAATATTATCTGAATTATTAGAGATTACATTTACATTTAAATTATTCTCTAAAGAATACATATCATTATTATTAGAATTTACTGGAGCCAGTTGAACAGCATTATTAGATGTAGATTGAAGTTCGGCTAATGAAGTAATTAGAGAATTTACTTGCATTTGATTTGGTTCAGTAGATATTGATATATCTAATGGAGAACCAACCGGTGAAGAAATACCGACAATATTACCGTGCGATCCAGTTAAATTATTATTACCATTAGATATTGGTGCTAAATCACCACCAATATTTACATTTCGGGAATTATTGGCTATGTTGTTATTTCTTACATTGTTATTTCTTACATTGTTATTTACATTGTTATTTCTTACATTGTTATTTACATTGTTATTTACATTGTTATTTACATTGTTATTTCTTACATTGTTATTTCTTACATTGTTATTTACATTGTTATTTCTTACATTGTTATTTACATTGTTATTTACATTGTTATTTCTTACATTGTTATTTCTTACATTGTTATTTATATTTTCATTAGATGCTTCAAATCCTTCGGTATTTCCGCATAACCATAAAACAAAAAATAAAACAACAACAACAACAACAACAATTCCAATTAAATTCTGCTTTTTACTCATATTTGAAAACATTTTTTTTTATAATATAACTTATATTTTATTTACAGGGATATATTCTTATATTATATTATAAATAAATCCTCCAATTTCCAATATTCAAAACTATTTCCAATATTTCTTTTAATTATAAATGGTATTTTTTTTAATCTTAGTTCTTCAATTACAATATCATAAATTGAATCATATTTTTCTGGGTTATCAATAAATACATCTGATCCACCATTAATTAATTGCATCCTTTCAAAGATTACTTTAGTTTTTTCATATTTAGACAATGTCTTAGATGATTGATTATTCTTTACATCATATTTTTCATAAAAATAATTACTATCTTCATCTCCAATTAATGTATCACTATTTAATTCAACGTTTTCGTATATAATTGTTTCTTCATCGCTCATTTTATTTAATATATATATATTATATAATATTGTTTTAATTAATTTCAAATTATTTAAAACAAATTATTAATTATTTCTCCATTTTTGACCACAATGATTACAAGAATACATATATAACATTTCATCTTTATTATATTTAATATATGATATATTACAAGGTAATCCTTCTACAATTGATTTACACTCTGTATTTATACATTTAATATTTGGATTATCATAAATTGTTGGTAATGTAATATCACTACCCAAATGTTGATTTGTATTTAATACTTTACTTAAATCTAATTCATACTCTGTTTTGTAAATATATTTTTTATCTTTCTGTTCTTCTTTATAACCACACACTTTACACGCATTATAAATTTCATGTGTTTCTGGATTAGCATAAGTCCACATAAAATTATCACAATTATCGCAAATATTTTTGTTCATTTTATATTAATATATTATAATATTGTTTTTAATTATATTTTTTTATCATATTTAATTATCAAATTTTTAATTATTAAATTATTAAATTTTTAAATACTTTTGATTTAATAATGTATAATTGATTGAATGATTTATATTATATATTTTTAATTTAATATCAAATATTTGGTCCCGATCTTTAAATTTATTATATACATCTGTTTTATTTTTAGAAAAGTTTTCTTGAAGTATTAGTCTAAAATTATTCAATGAATCTGGTAATTTTAATAATTGATCAATAATCAATGAATTAATTGAATTATATTTGATTAATTCGTTATAATCATTATTTAATTTAATATTTTTTTCATTTCCAGTAAGTATATTTTCAAATCCGGGTTCATGTAATAATGGGTTATTATCAAGTAAAGATTGAATTGTTACTAATACATTTGTTATATCCATAGCACACGTCCAAGAAGGTCCAGCCCAAGTTCCTAATATAGATAGACATACTTTACCATTTACATATATATTAGGATGAATTCTAACATTATTTTGAGCTATATATTTAAAATTTGGGGGAGAATAAGGATAATTATTTGGAAATGTAATTTCAAAGAATAAAAAAGCATTTTCATATAATGTATCTTTTGGTCCAATAATTAATGCTTTTGCATTTAGTATATTGAATTCATCAAATATTATATATATACCTTGAGATTCTAATGGATTTTCATTTAATCTTTTTATATCAATATTAATAATTCGTTTAATTACTGCTTTCATTTATATATTTTTTTTGTAATATATATATTCTTAATTTATTTTTTAAATAAAATAAAATTGTTTATCTTAAAGAAGGAGGTATAAAATTAGGGGAGATTTGTTGTTTAATATTGAATAATTCAGTTCTCACACCATAGTCAGTATCACACATTATATTACCATTATTATTAATTCCTGCATAATTATAAGGATAACATATATCACCATATGGTTCAGGTTTATCTGTTTTAATATCTAATATCCCATTATTAATTATTTTAACATAATTAGAATCATTTACATCATATAAATACCCTTGATTATTTCTAAAAAATTTAAATTCTTGTTCAACATCATTATTAATTACAAAATCATTTTCAGTTGGTGTTGGTTCCATTCCTGTATTTAAATTTACAACAAAACCTTCTAAATTATTAACAATATCATTATTATTTTTTAAATTATTCATATTAATATTATTTAATATTTCTATATTTCTATTATCATTAAAATCATTATCAAAAGCATCAATTGAATCATTCTCTAACGATAATAAATTAATATTACAATTATCGGGACAATTATAATCTATATCATTTATACATCTATTTAACATTGAATATGCATTATCTTTCATGGGATTTAAATAATTACAAAGATGAAATTGTCTAATATTTCTAGTATTATCCATTTATATATATTATCTATATATAATTAAATTAATTAAATTTTGAAAAAATACCATATATAATTATAGAAAATATAAATAAAAACAAAGCATATATTTTATCTTTATAAAAAGGCAAGTTATCATTATTATTATCATCATCAATGAAATTGAATAAATATACATACCAAATAGCACTAAATATAATAAAACCTAAAGCAACCTTAGACAATTTATTAAAAACACCTGTATATTCATTATTTCTATGACTTAATATATTTAATGGACCAATGTTTACTCTATTCGGACCTTGAACTCTAAAACTCATTATATATATATATATTTATATTTATTCTAATTTTTTAAATGATACTCTATATATTGTTGGTATACCTGATTTTGTTTCAGAATGAATTTGATAATAAAAATCATTTAATATTGTGTTATCATTTATTAATAATTGATTTCTAAATACATCTGGTTTTTTAACAAAGTTATTTTGCGAATAAACATTTACAATACATTTAAATCCAAAAGAATTAAAATATTTTTTTACTTTCTTCAAGTTATCTTCAGTTAGTTCATTTGTATCAACTTGACCACCAGAACCATATAAAAATTTAAAACCATCAGAAAATATTTGAAGTAATTGTTGAAATACGTGTAGATTAAAATTAACACCCTGTGAAGCTGGTTGAAGTTCTAATTTAATACTATTTTTTTCTTTAGGTTCTTTTCCAAAAACAAATTTAGTAAAATTGACACTTACACCATCTTCAACATATTCGGTATTTTCATTTTCAGACATTATATATTAAAAATTAAATTAATTATAGATTTTAATCTCATGTAGATGCAATTAAAGGTTTAGTATATGGATTATTTCTAAATGGATCAAGGATATCAGGATTAATTTGTTCTAATAGAATATCAGAATCATCATTATATATTTTATTTTTGGTAAATTCTTGTTTATTATATGGATTTAATCTTTGATAAACTTTATCAACATCTGTACTTTGTTTTTGAATATAATCAGATTCTCTTTTAACTATATCAACATTAACATTATGATTTAATACTTTTTGACCTTGTGGTCCAAATGATCTCCCCTTGGATAACAATTCTTTTGTTGGATTTGTTCTACTAGTTAAACTAGACTCTCTACTTACATTTTCGTTAATATTGGATGAAGCGGGACCAGACCAACTAAAATCAACAGTTTCTTTTAAACTAGGTCTAACATTATCTAATAGATGTGTTTCAGGTTTATTTGTTGAAGTAGATACATAACCTTGTTTATTGGGATTATCTATTGTTGTTTCTTTAATTGAATGTCTAACATTATCTAATAGATGAGTTTCGGGTTTATTTGTTGAAGTAGATACATATCCTTGTTTATTAGGATTATCTATTGTTGTTTCTTTAATTGAATGTTTTATATCATCTTGTATTCCAACCATTTCTGCTTGAACAGTTGTCCCAACATTAGATTGATGTGTTCTTTCACTTGTAACATCTCGTTCATTGGAATTTAATTCATAACCCAAATCATCATAATTTATATTACCAGAAATATGACTACCCATATTTCTTTTAGTATCATTTGTTAATTGTTGTCTCATACCCCTAAATACTTCAGGTCTTTGGGATTGACCACCAACCCCATTTTGTGGAGCAGCAGATCCCATTAAAGGTTTATTTAAAAATTGTCTATTTGTATTTGGTAGTATTTCTTCTGGTCTTAAAGTAGCCGCTTGAACAGCTGTAACACTTATTAAATTTCTTTCGGGTCCAGTTTCAACAGTTGTATCTATTAAATTTTTAAAAACTCTACCTTCTTCGCCTCTTCTACTTATACCACCACCAGGTAAAACTCTACCTTCATATGAAACCTTTGGATTATTTAATGTTCTTAAAGCATCAATACTCCGCGCTTTTGCTGATATGGCAGATATTTCACGATTTAATAAACTTTTTTCTAATATTGGAACAATTTGTTGTTGTTCAAATGGTAATTCATTAGTTTTAATATCGCTTGTTATATATCTATTTTGTTCGGCAACAGCACCATCAAATTGTTCACCATATATATTTTGGGGTTCTGGATTAAAAAATAAAGAAGTTTCTACTTTTGGTTGTTTATTAACAGCCATGTAACCACCCTGTGTTTCAAGGAATCTATCATTATTAGCTAAATTAATTAATGGTGCTTGAGTTCCTTTAAAATATGGTTGAGGAGCTATACCTCTATCATCTATTAAGAAATCATTAGAATTAACATAAGCATCTAATTGATCACTAAATATTAATCCATCGGGATCAGCACATTGTTCAGAATCAACATATGTAGTTACATCACTTGTACTATTAATAAAATTATGAATCATCTCACCTTCTAAAAACTCATCTTCTTCATTTTTCTTTTGAATATTTTTATATGGTTCAATTTTCCGTTTAACATTATTATTATCATCATTCGCACTATAACCTAAACCAATTAATCCGAGTAATATTAATGCTTCCATTTTATATTTATATATATATTAATAATATAATTATTTATTATATTATTAACATTTGTTATTATTATTGTTTTTAAAGATATAATTTGATATAACTTAATTTTTAAAACTATCAAGAGTATACTGAACTGTGTCTACACCTATCCTTGAAAATGGTTGAATTACATTTTCTTGTGGATTTCTTAATAATTTATAAAATCTATTTGGACCAACACCTCTAATATCAAGTGTTGGGTTATTTAGTCTTGTTGATTCTTGATTAATAAATCCATCATTAAATTTTAATTGATTTGATTTAGGATCAATTGAATTAATATATATATCTTTATTTAATATTCTATCCATATTTAAAATTTTAGAATTATAATCTATTAATGATGGTGGAACTTCATTACCTAATTTTTGAGTTCTAATATTGGGATCAACTGGAAAAACATTATTATCTGATACATTTTTATTTGTATCAAAATTATAATTGTAAATATCATCAGATATATCTCTTTGTTCTATTTCTTGATATATTATATTATTTTTAATTTCATCTACTTTATTATTATTAACACTAAAATCAACATCTGCATATTCTTCCATAATATACTATAATATATATTATTATTTTAATTATTGATATTATCATCCATATTTCTCATCATTTGTCTAGTTGATTGACCACCTCTAACCCAATTAATATCTGAATTTTCAGGTATTAGATAATCGGGATTTTGAATATTTTCTTTTAATCTACTTATCATTGGTGTATAATAATGAGATAATAATGATACACCTGATAAAGGATCACATGATTTATGAACATCTGTTTTTTCACCGGGTTGTAATTTTGATTCTGCTTCAACATCATATATACCGCGCACATATGGGGTGGTTGAAGTTAATCTTGTAAATATTTGATTAATATAATTTTTATTTGTTAATGTATGGGTCCTTAATTGATTATCTATATCCATTAAACAACCATTTTTACCACCAGTATGTCCAGCATTAAAACTAATTGCTGGTTGACTGACTTGAATATCCCTGGCTTTTGTTTGACCACAATCATCTGGCATAAAATTAGCTAAATCATATACACCTGTTTTCAGTGATTGAATTGTATTTAATTCTCTATAATACGGGTCATTTCCAATACTGGTTAAATTAAATAATCTCGGATTACTCGTTTCTTGAAATACACCACTAGTTGTAATATTTACATTGGGTAATTTATCAATTTGTTCAGACATATTATATTTAATATAATATTTTATTTATAATTTAATATCTTATATTCCACCACTGTTGAGCCACTCCCCAACATGACCTAATTGAATTAAACTCGGTATATTTGAAGCACATTGGAGTCCATTTCCTTCTTTACAAGTTGGAGGTGTTCCATACAACCATTTACCTAATTCTACCTCGTGATTATTTACTGTAGTATTGGGCATAGTATAAAATTGTCTATTTGAATTTCTTGTCCCCCATATATCATTCGGATCTTTATATAATCCGAAATTTAATTTTTCATCTACAATATCTGCTATACATACATTATCGAATGTTGTAATTGCTTGTAAATTATCAGTCTCCCTAATACCATTTGGGGTTCCAGTTAATAAATTTAAATTCATCATTGGATTATCTATCGTCGGTTCTCTATAGATTGTTGTATCTATATTATTACAATCTATAAATATATCTGAATCTACTATATCATTTAAATTTCTTTCTGATAAATTAATTGAATTTGATTTAGCTTTATTATTATTAACAAAACTTTCTAATGTTGTATCAGCTTTTTTTTTTTTACTATTAGTATTCATTGGATATTTATATAAATAAACTGTTAGTAAAATCGTTATAAATGGTAAACAAAAAATACTATTATTATTATTTATTATAAAAACAATAATAGCATAAACTATCGTAAATCTCATAATTGCATTTAATTTTCTATTATAACTATATTTTTTTAATGGTAATATTTCAAATAATGAATTATAATTTATCAATATTAAAGGGTCATTATACCAAAAGGGAACTTCCATAATATTATATATAATATATTAATTACTATTTTTAATTACTATTTTCTTTCTTCTTTGCTAATTTTTTTCTGAGTCTTTCTTGTGTTTCATTTTTGACTGGAGTTTCAGAAGATCCTTTATTTTGTTGCATTTGTTGTTGCATTTTTTGTAATTCTGGATTATCCATCATATTTTTAAACATTGGATTATTTGCAAAATTACCATATAATGATTCCGCTTCACCACTTAATGTCTCTTCTGATATACTACCACTATCTATTTGACCCCTTACTTGTTCATTAATATTTTGAAATAAATTCATAAAATTACTAGGGTTCATCATATTTTGCATCATTTTGGCAATATCTGGTTCTTCACCTCCCGCATCTTTACTAATACCCATATCTCCCATCATTGCTTCAAAATCCATATTTTCAGCAATATTTTTAGCTAATTTACCAATACCCGTATTTTCAAATACTCCTTCTAATCCCTCTAATCCCTCCATATTATTTTCTTTTTCACGATTTTCTTCTTCTTTATTTATATCATTTATACTGCTTTTGAGTTTTTTTATTTTTTTTAAATCTTTTATGTCTTTTTTATTCTCTTTTTTTATTTCGGTTGATTCTCCACTTAATAATTGTTTTAATTCATTACTTGAATTTAAATTAATATTAATAATACAAAATGTCTGAAGGAATTTCCATATTTTATTTTTATCAACATCTTCCATATAATCAGACCATATTGTTTTAATTGGTATATATTGAATTATATTTTCATCAAATATAGATTCATCTTTATTTGTAATTTTTGTAGATATTTTGTTTAATCTCTGTAAAAATTCAGATATTAATGAATTATCTTCTAATTTCAATTCTTCTAATTTTAATATATCTGAGTATTTCTCTAGTATAACTAATTGTGTTTCACCTTCAGGTAAAATGTCTACAATATCATTTATCATATTTTTAAAAAGTAATAGTGTTTGCTCATTTAAATCCATCAATATATATTATTAATAATACTTTTTATTTAAAATATTTACCGCGGTCTTAATTCGGGTTGTTGGAGTTTTCTAGATTCCATCATTCTTTCATAATCAGTATCCATTTGAGCACTTTTCTCTTTTCTTGTATCATTTTGTAGTTTATTATTTGGACCTGTTTCATTTTGTGAATTATCTAAATATTCATAATTATCTTGATTTATTGATACTCCTTCATCTAATGAAGCAAAACTTAAATCGCATATCCCACCAAAACAATACCCTCCCGGACCTTCCATATTTTCTAATGGACCACCATCTAAATCGCCATTTGTTAATTGTTCATTATTTGAATTCATTTTTTGTGTTGGCTCTCCAGGTAAATTTGTTTTTGGTTCTTCTTTTTCATTTATTAATAGATCTAAATATTTAAATAATTCTTTTCCTGGTAATACTCTATTACCCATTACCATACATGGAACACTGCTTACTGTATTAGGATATGATTTTGTATCTATATCAACGACTGGGAATTTAAATATATCTTTATTTTTATGAAGAGTTATTAATAATTCATGACAATGTTCGCATCTTCTACTTATATATATAGTTTTACTCATTAATGATTATAAATATATAAATTTTTATATTTTTAAACATAATTTGATATTATTTAAAAATATTTATATAAATATAATAATAATAATAATAATAATAAATGTCTGATTTAACCCACCAAAAATTTACAGTAGATATTACTAAAATCAAGAATCCAAATGAAAAAAGTTTATTATTTGAAATAAATGGAAATAAAGAATATGGTTTTAATAAATCAATTGTGAATGGCATTAGAAGAACCTTATTGACTAGTATTAAGACGATAGCATTTAATGATAATGATATTATAATTGAAGAAAATACGGGAGCACTTCATAATGAATTTTTGAAAAGTCGTATTGGGTTAATTCCACTATATATTGACCCGAATGAATTCCATAAATCATACTTATTTGAATTAAATATTGATGGTTTTGATACACCAATTATTAATATTACAGCAGATATGTTTAATATATATGGATTAAATAAAACAACTACCGATACAATTGAAAAACAATCACTAATGGGAGATATTCCCGATGAAGAAAACATATTACTGAAAATGAATAATATTAGTAAAGAATATTATAATATGGATAAGAAATTACCCGATAAACTTAAAAAACAAATTTTTAAACCATTCAATTTCAATGGTAAAGATAATTATTTCTTGATTACAGAATTAAAATTAACTAATTCTGATTTTGATAATGAAAAGATAAAACTATATGCATCTCCAACTATTAGTACATCTAAAGAGAATGCCCGTTTTAATAATTTATCTACTGTTGTTTATTCATTTAAAAAAGATAATGATATATTCCAAAAAGTATTAAAAGATAAATTACAAATTAATAAAATTACCAAAAAAAAAGAGGCCGATTCATTTGGTAAAAGTTTGTATTTATCTGAAAGTGAAAGATATTTTCATAAAGATAATAATGAAGAACCATATTGGTATAATTTTGAAATTGTTTCCAATCATCACTTTTCACCTAAAGAAGTTTTAATCCAATCTATTGATATTTTAAATAATAGATTTATTAATATGGAAAATAACTTAAAAATGATGTTAAAACAAAGTGATATTAGTAGTGGGAAATATAATATTAATAGATTTAAAAATGATCAAACATACCAAGTATCAATTGATAATGAAGATGATACTGTTGGGTCTATTATTCAAAGTCATGCCGTGAATAAATTTATAAATAATGAAACTTTTATTCAATTATGTGGATATAAAAAACCACATCCATTAATTGATAATATTATATTTAATGTTATGATTCTACCAACAGATTATACAGAAATTCAAAAAGTTACATATATTACCGAATTTTTAATTAATGTTATTGTTGATATCAAATATATTCTTGAAATTATTAAATCTCAATGTGATTCTACTATATAATAAAATACTAAGCAATTATATTTATATCTCTTTTTTCTCTTATAATATATAAAGTTAAATTTCAATATATATTTATAATTTAATTTAAAAATGCCTAGTAGTAAAAATGGAAAAAAACAAAATACGGGTGTATATTTCACTAATGGTATTCAATATAGAAATGTATCACATAAATACTTTAAACCAGGGACGAGAGTAATTAAAAATAAAACAGGTGAAGTTGGTATTGTTCTTGAAAAAAATGTTAAAGGTCCGAGATCTTTAATAAGAGTTCAATTTGATAATATAGAATATGTATATTCTAATTTAATGCATATTGAAGATTATTATATAAATGAACAATCTAGACTATGTAATAGATATTCTAAATATAGAAATAATAAAAATAATAAAAATAAAGATAATCTTGAAAGATTATTATTAAGAGAAGAAAATAAAAAAAAAATTAAAAATTTTAATGAAGCAAAGAAAAAATTAAGAGAAGAAATTTTAAATAATGGATTATATGTTTCTAATATTAATGGTAAATATAATTTTGATATTAAAGTTCATTCAAATAATGAAATTATTAATAATATAAATAAATTAAATTTACAAAAAATTATTAATTATGATAAAAAAATTAATTCTATATCTTCATTGGCAGTTAATGAATCAATATTAACTAAATATCAATTATTTGATATTTTTTATTTATCCAACTGTAAATCTACTCAAGTATTAATTCCATATGTTAGTAATAAATCAGATTATTATAAAGTTATTGAAAAATATCGTTTAAGTTTAATAGAATAATAATTTATATTATTCAAGTTATAAAATGTTTAGAGGAAGATATAATAATTATCAACCAAGGAATGGACAATCTATTGATAATATTCGTAGACAACAATATGAACAAATGTTATATATCAATAGACAAGAAGAATTACAAAAACAAGAAGAATTACAAAAACAAGAAGAATTACAAAAACAAGAAGAATTACAAAAACAAAGAAATATTAAAGTTAAAACAAGAAATATTGAACCATTATTAGAACAAGATCAAGATTACCTTGATTTTTTAGAATATAAAAAATCAAAAGTTAAAGTTAAAGAAGAAGAAGAAGAAGAAGAAGAAGAAGAAGAAGAAGAAGAAGAAGAAGAAGAAGAAGAAGAATTGAATTTAGATATACATAGCATGTCTACAGATATTAGAAATATTTTAAATGATGATAGTATAAAATATACAATCAAAAATAAAATATTTAATTGTAATGAATTTTTAAAAGAAGGTGATCCCAATATTAAAAAGGGAGATCTTTATTTACATGACATGAGTTGTTCGGGTGATGGGCCATATGTTATATGTTTGTTTATTTAATATTATATTTATTTATATGTTTAACTGTTTGATTATATCCACTAATTAAATCTTCTTTTTTTTTATTTGATTTAATACAAAAATCCATACACTCGTTTGAGTCAGATTTAATTATTATATTTCTTTTATTATTATAGAATTCATTATTTTTATATTTATTATTAGTTGATTGGATCATCCTTGTAATATATTTAGTAAATGTTAAATTATTGGATAATAATACTTCATTATCTTCAATTGTTATAGATATATAATTTTTATATTTTTTAATAAATGGAGTTGCTCCAGTCATTGCTCCATCTGCAAATAAATAATCATTATATATAACTGGTTTAAATAAAAATGGTATAGCAGAAGACATACATACAGATAGTGATACAGGCATATCGGGAAAATTCTTATAAGATATATATTCTTCTTTATTCAAAGATAAATTAAATACTTTTATAATTAGTTTATTATTAGTTTTATTATATAATTCTAAGAAAGTTATATTTTTTTTTATATTAAATTTTTCTAAAATATTATCAATAGTCTTTTTAATATTGATTGTATCAAATAAACCCGTATTATTAAATAAATTGTCTAGATTATTTATATCTAATAAAGTTGAATAATTAATTCTATCTGATATATTATACATTACATTAAGAGGAATTCCAATTGACATTAATAAAGCAACAATTGATCCACTTGAACACCCTATAAATCTTTTAATATTACTATAGTCTTTTTCCAATAAATTATATTGTTTTAAAGCAAATAAATAACCAGCGATTTTATTAATAGATGTTCCACAAGCACATAACATAATTGTATTAACCTTCATAAATAAATATTATATTATATTTTGTTATAATAAACATAATATAATATTTATTTATAATATATATATATGTCTCAATTGAAAATAGATGATTTATATAAAACTGCTAAGAAAAAAGAATTAGTTAAATATGAAACATTTGATAAAATATTAATTAAATGCCATAATCGTATTAAATTATACGCAGATAATAGAAAAACTGAATGTATATATAATATTCCTTCTTTTATAATTGGTATTCCATTATATGATGTAGATGATCTCCAGGAATATATTGTATCATCATTAAAGAAAAATGGATTAGTTGTTAAAGAATATACAAATAATTGGATATTTATATCTTGGAATTTTAAAAATAAACCAAAAGTTAAAAAAAATAAATCAACAAATAGTGATCATAAATTTGTAGAAGATTATAATCCATCTGGCACATTTATTATAAATGAAAGAGCAATGTTGGATATGAAAGAAAAATCTATAAAAATGTTAAATTTTTAAATAAATTTTTAAATAAATTTTTAAATAAATTTTTAAATAAAATACCAATCTTCGAAATATTCGTCATTTATTAAAATCGCATATATATTATTATCAGTAAATAATACACCAATATCATCTAATGTATCTATAAATGGTATTAAACCACCATATTGTTCTTTTAAGAAGAAATTTATATCTTTATGTTTATTATTATTTTTTATATCAATACTAGTTGTCCTTAATATTATCTCTTTTTTTAAATCACATATTTTTATTTTTATTTTATCTGTTAGAATTGATATTATTGTATTATAAGCTATTTTTTGACCCTGACTAATTGAAATATTCAATTTACAATTTTTACCAGGCATTTAATAAAAATAATATTTTTTTTTAATTTATTTAATTTATTTATTTATTTAATTTATTTATTTATCTTTACATTATTACCTATAATTCAATCGTTTTTATAATATTATCTAATGTAATTCTTTTTTTATTATTTAAATTAAAAATACCATTAAATAATTCCCCACCATTTTTATATTTTGTAGAATTATTAAATTTTGTTTTGTAAAAATTATATTTTATATTAATATTATTTAATATTCTTATCATGTCTGATTCAGATGTATCTGGGATATATTTCCAACTAAATATATTTATATTGGAATAGTTTAATAATTCTAATAAAACAACTCCTAAACACCATACCATCGTAGATTCTGAACATTTCGGTTTACCTCTTGTTTTTTTTTGATCCCATGGTAACCAAGTACACATATTATAACTATTCCTATTACAAATAGATCCCAAATCACCCAATACGGTTGTTATTTCTTTATTATCAATACATTTGAACAAAATATTATCAGATTTCAAGTCAGTATAAGATAATTTGTTTTTATTTAAACATTTCAAATGTTCTGCAATTTGTTTAATTATTAGATAAATATTTTTTATATTAAGTTTCCCATTCATTTTATTTAATCCCCCGGACATAATATTCATTATCGCAAATTTCTTAATATTAGGCGAATTACCCATATTTAATAATCTGGCATTAATTGTATTACAATTAATATTTAATTTGTTTAATTTTTCTATTATTTTAAGTTCATTGTCATTTGAATATTTAAATGATTTTATGGCTACTCTTATATTGGAATTATTTGAATATTCATATACTTTTCCATATGCTCCTTTACTTATAAATTTGGATTTACATATTGGTGTATTTTCATAATCTAACGAAAAAAATATTGTTTCATTCCACCCTTTTGATATTTTAAATATATCAGCTTCTCCAATAGGTCTATTTGAACATATATTATCTGGAATTAATTTAAATTTGTCTAAGTTTACATATTCTATATTTTTATTTTTTTTGCATTCATTTGTAAATATTTTATTTTCTATACTCTTATCAGACGATTTTGAAACTTTCTTTTTAATATTAAGTTTTTTTCTATTTTTACTATTATTAAGTAAAAATCGTTTTGTCGTTGGATTAAATATTTTATTTTTAAGTTTATTACATCTTTTTGTTTTTATATTTGGGCAAACTTTTTTAACCAATTTTTTTTCACAATTACGTGTTTTTTTATTTCTATTTGGACATTTAGATTTTTTGGTATCCATATTAATAATAATATTTTTTATATTTTTTTATATGTTATAATATAATATAAATGGTTGAATCGAAAAATTCAGTTTCCAAGCATACAAAGGTTTCGTGTGCTAATTCTTCCGATGCTCAAGGGGGGCGTGCTGTTAGCCGTGAATGCCTCAAACATAAACCTTCTAAGGTTAATAAAAATCAAGCCTGCTCTTTTGGTTGTAAAATGTGTGGTGGTGGTGGTAATTTTACTCAACCTAGAACAAACAAGGGTCGTGCTTGTGGAGGTTCTGGTGATTCATGTGTAAAATTTACCGAAAAAACTAAATTTGCTTGTGGATATAAATGTGGTTGGAAAGGTCCTAAATATTGGAACTTTTCAGAAAATGGACTTCAATGGGGTGCCCATGTAGGAGGTGATGGGTCTAGGGCTTGTTCATCATACGTAGAACCAGGTCTGAATTCGGAACTGGAACCTGAACCTGAACCTGAACCTGAACCTGAACCGGAACCTGAACCAGAACCTGAACCAGAACCAGAACCTGAACCAGAACCGGAACCTGAACCGGAACCTGAACCTGAACCGGAACCAGAACCGGAACCTGAACCAGAACCGGAACCTG
>Ga0233414_10000480_pt1 | contig 16549 bp, 3 predicted proteins | sample Na_anoxic_10_MG_FD_189020 | JGI IMG/M metagenome (GOLD analysis project Ga0233414, IMG submission 189020) | Seawater microbial communities from Saanich Inlet, British Columbia, Canada - Na_anoxic_10_MG | ecosystem: Environmental > Aquatic > Marine > Inlet | place: Canada: British Columbia... | reverse complement strand
TTCATTATATAACCTCTCAGCAGCTTCAGGATTGCTTTGTCTAAGTAAAAAAGATTTTACTTTATAATAGTCAAGCACTTTTTGGTCTTTACCAAGTCTTTGAGTTAAATAACTTTGTAAAGGAGCAACCAAAGCTTGTCCATTAGTTTGTGTAACAATCCATTGACCAGTATCTATATCTTGTGTGACGCTTAACTTGCTTTCATCAAAATACTTTAAAGACATTGCATCAATATCCGGATCCGCTATGTATTCAGGTCTTGCAAACCCTAATGCATCTTCTGCAGATGCATCCATAAATTCTTTTCTCTGATACTCTAAATATTGATCACCACCATCCCAATGCCTTCCACCACACTTCTCAGGATCAATGCAATTTTTAAATGAGTTACTCTTCATTCTCGCATCATTATATTTTTTGGTCCAAGATATGTCGTTAACTACATAGTCATCTTCATAGAATGGTTTAAAGGCTTCATAAGCTGACGCTACATTTTGCTCTAGAGATAGATCAATAGAACCTAGTCTTTCAATTTCTGTTTGAGCTTCAGTAAAAAACTTATCTCTAGCTTCTTGATTATCCGTTCTTGTCATAGGAGCGTTAAGCATACTATTATACATAGTATTAACTTGCTTCCACCCCATATCAAACTTTTGCTGCTTGCGCTGCATTACATCCTGATAGAAATTAAAATCAGGTTTAAAAGGTTGTACTTGTGGGATATAATCTGTAACTCCCGCTATATATGTTGCCATTCTACAAAGTTATTAATAAATCTATAAACTTTATAAGTTTATTTATCCGCTTGGTCCCCACTCTGGCCAATCAGGAAAATTAGGAGTATTTCTTCTATCATTTCCCGATGTATCTCTAGTTCCTCTATTGGTTCTATACTGAGATTCTCTCCATTTTATATAATTATCCCAATCTTCTTGAGTCATAGTGTCCTTTATCTTATTAAATCTGTTAATAGCAGCCTCTTCTTCTGAATCTGCAGTTCCCAAATTAGCAAGCTCTCTTTGAGCATTTGAATCAAAGTGTCCTCCAGTGCCTGGAGTAATTTGAGCTTGAGGATTAAGGAAATTAAGGTTATAAGCCTTGGCTCTATTGGTATGAGCATCAATATAAGATTGTCTAAGCTCTTGTCTTCCTTGAGCCCTAGCATTATCAAACTGCTGATTAGCTATTGTAGTTTCATCATACAAGGTTTTATCCCTTGCAAATTGACTTTGCTCAGCTTGATTTCTTATTGCCGCTACTTGTGCTTGGTGTTGATTAGCTATTTGAACATTAGTATTATCGTATTGACCTATTACATTAGCTGCTTGTTCAAACGCGTTTCCTGCCATAGTACTTAATCCAGATCTTGTTGCTTGAGGACTACCATATGCTCTCATTTGATTAGCTGCTATTCCATATTGCTCATTAATGTTTGCTATTTGCCTAGCTGGATCTACAAACGCAACATCTGGTTCATGAATATCAACATCTCTAGACCAAGGCATGTATTTATTAATCTTGTTATAGTCTCCCCACGCTCCTGTAGTTTTAATAATATCTTGCAACCAAAATTCATTTATTGGTGGAGTAGGTTCTTCATGTTCAATTTCCTTCTTTTCTTTTTCTATCCCAAACTCATCACCAAGTAAAGGAGTATCGGTTTCTCTTGACCACTGACCTTGAACCGTATTACCATCCCACCCCTCTACTTTTGAAACCTGATTACCGAAACTACCCTCTTCTGCATCTGCCAATCCCACAGGAGTAATTTCTAAATCATCATTCCATAGCTTGCTTTTCTCATTTTTTAATTCCCCCATATGCTTGTAAACAGCTTGGAATAAAATTAGCTCTTCATCATCTAAAATGCCTTTTTCAAAAATTGAATTTCCATCATCATCAACGAAGCTTTCCTGAATCAGTTTTCTTACTTGGCCTCTTCCTTGACCATTCCCGCTTTTATCTAAATTTCCTTTTTTAAGTTCCTCTTGATCTAAAGTTCTAAGAGCATAAACTTGCTTTTCGCTATTTAAAAATATTTCTTTAGCTCTTTCTAACTTATCTTCTTTAGATAAAAGCAACCAGTTTTTCTTAATAGGATCTGTATCCACATCATACGTTTTCTTTAACTCCTCTACTGCTTTTGTGTTTTTATTAGCTTCATCATGGTAATAGTACTTTTTATTTTTAAAGCTATCATCCATTCTTGCTACAATCTCGTTTAAGATATCATCATATTCTCCGCTATTTATTCCATCTTCTAAGTTTGCATACCGTTCTGCTAAATCCCTTCTATCAGCTTTTATTAACGCTTTATTAAAACTGCTTTCTTCATCAATATCAAACTTTCTTCTAATGTCTTTTAGTTTTCTATATTTATTCCCGTCTTGTACAAAGATTTCTTTATTTGGATGGTTTCTCGCTACTTCTCGAAGCTTATCATTTAACGCAGCTTCATCCATATCTTTAGCATCAATCAACACATAAGAATCCTTGTCTTCAGGTAATCCACCTCCTTTTTGAGCTTTAGGAATAAACCTATTAAGTTTACGTTCATGGAAAGGACCTCCATGCTCGTAGTAGTTTTGACCGCCTCTTGCAGCCATAGGCATCATAGCTTGTTCTTCTTGTCCTTCTAAATTTTGAGACATGTCTTCTTCACCTTGACTAAAGTCTTGTTCTGGAGGAGGAGGCATGAACATCTCAGGACCAACTCCAGCTAATTGAAGATAAGGAGCTGCAATAGCTGGTATATCATCAGGAAAGCCTTTCATTGCTTCCTGAACTAAAGCCAGTTTGCTTAACTTAAGAGTCATATTAGCTATCATATCTTCCGCGGTTTCCCGCTGCATTTTGGAACTATTAGCATCTAATAAGATCTTCTTAAACTTGCTTACATCATACTTCTTAGCAATCTGAGCCGGTGTATATCCTTTTTTACCTTTTTTCTGAAGAGTAAGTCCAAATTCTTCAAGTATAACAGGATCTTTTATTATCATAGACTTAGTATCAGAAAAGATAAAAGATTCTGCAGGTAAATTTAAAGGTGTACCACCTTGAGCATGTCTTTTACCACCTGTATTATAAGTCTCAGGTATCCCGTCACCACCGTAAGGACCTCCTGCCAAGTTAGTAACTATTTGCTCATTTCTTTCTGCCTCCACATTAGCTTCCTCCACAGGTACAGGAGGTAATGTAGAATGTATAGCCATGTCTGGTGCACCATACTGGTTAACTCTAGAATTTCTGGGAACTTCTTTTCCAAGACTTTGATTAGATCCCATACTTCCGCCTAACGGCATCTTTTTTATTCTAACTCTTCTTTTTGCCATTGTAAATACGATTAAATATATTCTACTTCTCCACCTAAGTTTATAAAGTTTTCTAATTCTTCTTCAGACATTTCCATCTCATCTCCTACACTTCCGCCAAATTCAGCAACATTGCCATATCTTCCTATTGATCCTTGACCGCTATCATCAGGTCTCCAATTATGTGATGAGTGGCTAACATTACCTAAGAAATCTCCTCTATTTCCTGATGTTGTTTCAGGTGTTGCAACGTTTTTATTATCTACAAAGTTTTGCTGAGTCTGCCAATCTGCTCTATTTCTTTCATCTCTACCTAAGAAATTAGCAAGCATGTTTCCTGCTCCTAAACCTATGTTTGCTTTTTGCTCTCCAGTAAATTTAGTTCTCCAAGCGTCGCCCATGCTCATAGCATTTTCTTTTTCATACTCTCTTTCTGCTTTTAGCTTTTCTCTAAAATCTTGATTTCTTTCTTTTTGATGATGTCTTTTATTTTTTAATTCTGGAGCCAATGCTCTCCATGCTTTAGCTTGTCCTGCAACTTGTATAGGAACTGGCTCACCGGTATAATCGGAATCAGACTCAGTACCTAGAATATTTTTAGGGCCAGTTGGTACATCAGGCTGCATAATTTGCCCTGTCCAAGAGGTTTTAGATCTGAACGGGTTAAATCTTGTTTTACCCATTTGAAAGTTTTCAATGTTTGCGTCTTGACCATATTTTTCTCTGACTTCCCTTAACGCTTGTTCATAAAGAGCTTGATTTTTATTTTTACCCATAAACGGGCTTTTATACATTCTACCAAACTTCTTAGTAATATCTTCTTCTTTTACATCTTTTACGAGAGTGTTTTTGTCATCACCCCAATCCATATCAGCAACATCTTCACCAAATTGAGCTTTGGGAAGATCTCCTCCGTATTGTGCAACATTTTTAGCAAAGTTTGCCTTTTTAACCATGGCAGGAGAATAATTCTCTTTATTGCTCATTACTTTATTAGCAAACTCTTTAGTAGACATGCCTTTATCTTTAGCAGCTTTAGAAAATGTTCCAACGGTTCCTCTACGCTTCATAGACTTAGTAGCGCTTTGAATCCATTGTTCTCCACCTTCTTTCATAACCATCCCGTTATCAATGCCCATCTTGACCATGTCTATATTATCTGCAGTAGCTTGATCTTCAGTAGCAATCAGGCTTTCATTCTTGAGCCAATCAACAAAGTTGTTCTTCTTTTCTACAAAGATATTAGGAGCTTCTTCTGCTACCGCTTCTTCTTCAGGTTGTTCTTGAGAAGGCATTCCACCCTCTTCTAACTTATCCCAAAAGTAGTTGCGCTTAGATTCAGGCATAGAACCGCCTGATTTCATCAGAGATTTCTTTTTATAAACTCTACATCTCTTTTTCATAGTCTAATCTATATTATAATATACTAAAATTTTATTTAACTTTCTAAACTTTAGAGGTTTAGATAATCTCAACTTCATAACCCTGTCTTCTTAATTGGGCTATTTCAAAATCCGTTAATTCCTTTTCTTCAAACTCTCCTCCTAATTTATAATCTGTTTCATCAGAATCAGAGGCCGCTGCTCCAAGTGTAACCACTCCTGCTATAACCGGCATTATTTGTAAAACATCTTTAATTTCATCCCATGATGCATTTTTTTTGAAATGTTTATTTAAGTTTCCATGCTCTTTTCTCATATACCACTTAAATAAATCATCATCTCTTCTTGCTTCAAGAATCTTTATTCTATTAATAGCATCATCTAAAGAAATATTATCATATTGCTTCATTAATTTATCAGCATAGTTATGCCTTGCTGTCATCATTTCAGAATGAAGTTCTCCAACAGATTGCTTCCAAGTGTCTGTTGAATATTTCCTTCCTTTATCAATGTCTGCTTTTGAAAGCTTGTTTAAAGGAACAGGCTCTATTAAAGCATTTTTAATTTTTTTAGCAATCGGATGATCCCCTCTATTTACATAATAACCAAAATCTTTCTTATATGTTTTTAATGACTTAATCCACCCTCTAATATCTTGTATAGAATGACCTCCTTCGTGTACCAATATATCTTGTATTTGACTAAGGGGGTAAAGTTTAAATTCATTAACAACTTCTTCAAGAAGTTCTGGGTTTTCAACCCCTAAATCAACTGATGCTTTTGTAAGCCGGCTTTTAGGAGGTTTTGATAGCATAGTATAATCCGCTTTTGCTGTAGAAAGGCCCGTATTATGCCCAGCTAAAAAACTATCTTTCGCTGATTGAGATAATTCCATAAAAGTAGGGTCAGATTTTGTTGGAAGAAAAGTTTTAGTATTATTTTGCAATCTTGATAAAACCTCATCAAGATTAGAACTGTTATATGCTAATACTCTACGCATAAAATCCACATATTCAGGATCTGTAAGCTCTGGCATACGTTTCATCTGAGAAGCCGTAGAACCATAAAGTTGATCTGACTTTATTATTTTATCTATTTTTGATGCAAAATCCGGATCTAATTTATCTTCAAATGCTAAAAGTTCATATTGTTTGGTTCTTACTAAATATCTTTCAAAAACTCTATTAGTTAGTGCTTGAGCATATTGGGATAACTCATCATTAATTGTTTTTTCTAAATGCCCACTTATGACATTTGACTCTGGATGAGCTAAACCTTTTGCTACTAAATCGCTCTGTTTGGCTCTTACTTTAGCAATTGCTTTACGAGCCCTATTATACTGATTTAAATCTGCTAAACTGTTTAAATAAATTTCAAGCTGCGTTTCGCTTTCTAATCCTAACTCTTGACGCAGCATGTTGTTAAACATACGGGTTTGGTCATTATTTGGTTGATCCATTGGACCAAACTTGTTTTTCTGAAATTGATTAGTTTTATTGGGATACAACACTTCTTCTCCTTTATCAATGTTTCTTTCAATTTCTTTTGCTCGCTCTAATTGAACCCTTTTAGCATTTCTATCTGTGGCCCACCTAGTATTAAAGTCTATAGCTTTAAGTTTTGCCTCTTCAACTTTATTCATAAATTTTGGTAGAGTTTCACCTTTGATCTTTTCGTCTAACGTTATAAACACATCTTTTTCTACTTTTTTAACAGGAACTTTAGGATGCCCAGCTTTTTCATAAAATTCGACATCTTTTCTTGCTCTTTCAATAGCGGTTTCATCAGTAGCGGAATGCTTTTTACCTTTAAAATAGGCTTTACTAGTGGTGGGTTTAGATGATCCATAAACCCCTTCATCAAATGATGCTTTAGGTGGTTCTACAGCCCCAGGAGGTTTGAGTTTTTTTCCAGGATTAGCTATGTAATGATCTCTTAAGCGATTACGCTTCTCTTGCATTGTTATTTTCTTAAGATAATAGGTATCGCTTTTGCTTTTGCTTTTTATTACTGCTAAATCAAATCTATATGCATTTTTTATAGCGGTAGGATGTGTTAGAGGATCAATTACTATGTCACCATCAACTGTTCTTGCTCTGACCTCTCTTTTAAATGCAAACAAACTTTTTTGATAATCATATTGAGGTGGAGGAATATAATCCTTAAACAGTATATCTATTTCAGCATCAGTATATTCAATTGGCTTTGGTGGCTCAATTGGCTTTGGTGGCGGTGGTGGCTCAATTGGTTTTGGTGGTTCAATTGGCTTTAGTGGCTCAATTGGCTTATCAAAATCCATCTTAAGTTGATTAGGATCTTCTGGTTCACCTTTACCTTTACCTTTACCTTTACGTGGTCCAGGAACGCCTTTTGATTGATAGATGATTGGTGAAGTAGGCGTATTAACTGAAAAGTCCAGGTCATCTGCCATATTAACTCCTTTCTTTTTTCTAAGAAGTTTTCCTGGAATATTTCTAATTCCTTTTCCTGTATAATTTAATATACCAGCCGCGCGTTTTACAGCAGAATTCATAAAAGGAATTGGCATAGCAATTTCAGAAGCTGTTGTAACAACATCTGGAATAACACCATATTGTTGAGCAAAAACGGGATCATAATTTCCAAAAGCTTGATCCATTATGCTACCATCTACAGACACAAAATCTACAAGATTTGAAGCTCCCGCACCAACTGATGCTAAAGTATTTCTCGCGGCATAACCCTCCCAATCCTTCATCGCAATAAGCCCCTCTAAACTAGGATTCTTAAAAGCATTTGTTAATGCATTACTATACCGGGCATGTTCAATGTTGGCTCTATCTTGTTCTGTTAAATCTTCATTACGCTTCCATTGACCAGTGGGTATAATTGCTTTATCATCACTTCCAGGAACATATGTATTGTTTGCCATAAATACATTTTCAGCAATACGACCTTCTGAAGAATTTATATATTCATTAAACTTTTCTTCATCAAACCCTGCCTCTCTTGCAGATTTTTCAGCAGCACCCGTCTCTTGAAAACCCCTCATTAAGTTATATTCCGGATCTCTTTTACTAGGAAGAGTGTTTAAATTCTGCTGCTCCCAAGTAGCAAAATCTATTTTATCTTTTTCAGGTGTAGGTAAAGATGTATATGTACTGACAGCTTCAGGCTCTTTATAGCCTAATCCAAATTTATCCGCATAAGATTGATTTGCAAATTCTTCAGCATCTTTCTGTTCTTTCCATGCTTTATACTCTATATCTTTTGCAGATAAAAGTAATTGTTCTTCAGAAGGCAGTGGTAGAGGTATTCTATCTGTTGCCTTACCATACTGTGCTTCAGGTAGTTCTTCAACTACGTGACCACCTTTCCTATATTCTTCTATTTCTTCATCTGTTAATTCAACATCCATGTATTCATCTGGTAACTGGTCTTTCCAAGAACCCATTCCAAATGCTAAAGCAGCTTCTTTATCTTCCCCAAAGTCATAGACTTCTCCTCTTCTAACAGCTTCTTGATATATTGGCCACCATCCATTTTCTTCAGATACTTCATTCCAATTTTCTTGATCATCTGCATAAGGTTTAGAATCTTGAAATAAACTTGGAAACCCTACCCATCCTCTACCATCAACATATTCAGCTTTCATTAAATGAGAGGATACGCTACCATCAGGATTCTTTCTAACACCTCTTCTTTGTTTTACTACTGGGATCTTTCCACCTTTCTGAGCTATGTTTAATAATTTCTTTCGAGGTCCTGCATCAGCAACAGTATTCATTATTTCTATAATATTCTTACCATCTTCTCCATATCTCTCAATCATTCTTCTCATAATGAGATTTTCTTTTCCAGAATCTAATTCTTTTTTATAATGCTCTTTAAGGTTATTCCATTTTTCTAAAGTCATTTTTTTTGTAGGATCTACATCTGCTACTTTATTAGCCCACCATCTTAATCCTTGTAAATCACCAAATGCTTCATATGCTCCTATGTCATGTACTTCACCTTTTTTAGTACCCGGTACAGCCATCTGAACATTGGGGTCTTTATACATTGAAGAAGCATTATCTAAACTTCTATCTAAATTATAGCGGGCATCAGCGAGTTTTCCATATTCATCATTAAGTTCCTTAAGCTTTTTATCTACTTTTTTACCCTTCTGAATCTTTTCTTTTGCTTTTTCTGAAAGGGAGTCATAATATTTATTCTTATTTTCTAATGCAAGGTTCTTAGCATTAGATGCTGCTATTAATTTTTCTTTTATATCTTTTGGAAAGTCTGGATCTATAAATGTATACATACTGTCTTTATATGAATACTCGGGCATCCTCCATTTACCGGGCATAGTTTTATCAGATTCACTATAGTAACCTTTCTTTAATGATGTGCCTGCATCAGAAGGATTAATAGGCCATTTAGGTTTAGACCATTCTGAATACTCCCAAGGAGCATTTTGCCAAAGCTTATTCTTTTCGGATAGTATTTTAAAATCTTCATAATTGATATCGCGATTACTATCATGCCTTTGGTGCCGCAAATCAAAGTCATAACTACCTCCTATATTATGTCCTAATTCATGACTATATATTACAGTTGGGTCATTTTTAGGTAATTGTGCAAGGTCTATTTTTATCCGACCTGTTGCAGGAGTAGTATGGCTGCCACTTGATCTCAAGTGTGTAAGTAATTCTTGGAATCTTTGTTCTTGTTCAGGAGTTCTTTCTGATTCATCCATATTATCTAAACGTAATATTTCTCTTATAAGAGGCCAACCAAAAGGAATGCTGGTTGTTTCTTTAGTATGAATTTTGTTAAGAGCATCAAGTCTGCTTTTAATTGTTTGATCGGGATCTTCATAATTCTGCAACATCAATCTTTCTTTATACGCAGGACTATTTATATAATTAGCAAAAAACTTATTTATTTCTTCATAGTTATTTTTCGCTCTTGTACCACTTCGAGTAACTTTAAAACCAAGCTCCTCAGCATCATCTTCTGTAAACACATCATTTTCACCACCAGTTTGCATTTCCTCTACTTCATAACCTTGAGCTCTTAAGTCTTCTATCTGCTGATCTGTTAAATCCTTTTCTTCATAGCCTTGAGATATAATATTATCTTGAAATCTACCCGTGCTTTCTGCTTTTGGTATATAGATTTGTTTAGGCGGCATGCTTGGATAGATATTAACTGGACCTAAATCTTGAGTTTGAAACCCCGGATAATCTTCCATATTTACATACCCTGATTCATTTTTATAAGCATCAAATTCAGATATAAGATTAGATAATTTTTCAGAATCAATCTGAGGATTTACATCTTTTTTAAATGCAAAATGATGATGAGGAGCAGTTCCTTTACTTCCTACTGCTTTTCTTTTTTTATCAGAAGTCTCATCAATATATTCTATCCCAAAATCAGATAACCATTGTTGGCCTTGTCCTGACTTAGTCCAATCTAGAAACTCTTTACTTCCTTTTTCTCCTTTAGCGGATACATCAAACGCTTTACCGGTATTATGAGATGACTTCTTTTTATAAACTTTATTCGCTTTACCTCTTAACATAGATGTGACAACGGGAGCATCTCCTGTATAACCATAATCTTTAAGAGACTGTAATGCAATAAACGCATCTCTTCCTAAATAAGGTCTATTTGCATTTCTAAATTTTAGATCAGTTATAAATTTTTTCATTTTATCAGAAGGAGGCTTAGTTCTACCACCCTCTTTCATAAAATCGTTATATCCCTCAGAACTCTCAAAAGAGAATACTTCATCATCATTTAATGAAGATGCTTCTGATTCATCTAAATAGCCGTTATCAATAGCCCATTTTTGCATAGCAGGATTACTATCTAAGTTATCTACATCAATTCCGGCAAGATCCATGAAGAAGTTTTCTTGTTTTTTTGTAATAGATGTAGGCCCTTGTCTTGAATAATTAATAGAACGATCTTCTAAGATTCCCATAGCTCCTCTTTTATCGAGCTTTGGTTTAATTCGCTTACCCCTGTGGGCCATAGGCAATCCTTCTTCTTGATTTTCATTTTGAACAAAATCATTAAACATATTAATTACATTTTCTTTATTATAGTTTTTAAGAGTATCATCAAGCTGATGATATATATACGGATCTTTGTTAAAAATATTTTCAACTTTCTCTCTGTCTTTTTTTCCTCCAACTCTATAATAAGCATCCATTAATTTTTCATAATGTGTTTCATTAAATGTTTCATTTACAGGATCATATATTCCCATCTCTTGTGCCAATTTTGCTAGTACATCTTTTCTTGCTTTTTGTTCTGTGGGTGCGGTTAAATACTTTTCTTGTTTTGTATTTAATGTAGGAAATAATTTTTGATATGGAGTTTCTAAAAAAGTACCTTCAGCATAATTTCCAATATGAGCATCTTCCCCTCTAGCAAATCTTGCTATTGGCTCGTCTTTTTTTCTTAAATCTAAGTCTCCTATGGTTGAACTATGAGACCTTTCATGTAAATCAATAGAAGGGTTAAAATCATATCCATAAAGAAGATTCATAGAATGCCCTTGATTTGGAAACCATTTATTATATTGTTCTTCTTTCTTTTTCAAAAATTCTTGCGTAGAATCTTTAGGACTTGTTGCTATTACTGCCTCTTTAGTCCTTGGTCTATAATATCCTGAAGCTCCTTTTTGTTCAAGAACTTCTGATCTTTGATGAATAGGTCTAGCTGTATTTAAATTGTTAATAATATCTTGCCTATAACTCTCTATTTCTTCATCTGTTAAATCTGGATTTCCAGACATTCTTTTATACCTTTCTCCAAATAAAGGACTATTAGCTATAGAAATTAGAAACTGTTTATTTTCCTCTGACTTTGCTAAGTTCTTAGTTACTTCATCTATAAGAGGCAATGTTTCATTAGAAAACGGAATTTCATTTCCAAATTGAGCCATGGGTATTTCAGTAACAGAAGATCCCGGGAAGATGTAATCATTACCAGGCATCATAAGTTTTCTATTACCCAAGTTGTCTGTACCTAGAATGGGCCCTTTTCTTAAGGGAGTGCCATCATCTTCTTTCATAGTAATATGATTAGAAGGTATAACATTATAAGGATTGTTTACATCTTTACTATTAGACTTGAAACCGTCTATAGAAAGATTGTTAGCTCCGTTTGGTAATCCTTTTAAAAACTTCTCCAGTCCCATTATCTCAAAGATTTTTGATCTTTTTCTGCAATTAATTTAAGCCATATGCTAGTATCTCCTGATACTCTTCTTTGCAGCCAAAGTCTATTAACATAGTGTCTAAACCTTTTTCGTTTAAACTGATCCTTATTGTAATTTACATAATTTGGGTTAATATCTCTAATATATCCATTACAAGCTGTTTCCCACATCTTACGAGTAAACCCTGTAAACTCTCCTCTATCATCTGTTATATCCCAAAATTGATTAAATCTATATTTCTGCTCTTCTTTAGAATATAGAATATCTATACTGGTTGGATTAACTTGAGGATAGTTTATAATTGTATAAGGATCGTTTTTAGGTGATAGATTTAAATTGAGATATCCGGATATTTGCTCTGAGTTATATACCACAGCTCTATCAAAGGTAAAGTCTAGTTTATGATGTTTATCTATACCTTCGGCGTCCCAAACATAAGCTTCCATATAGAATTCTACACTTTTAAGAATGTTTACATCTATGTCAGAAGTAAATATTGTGTCTACTTCAAAGGGATAATCAACGCCATAGAAATTGCAATAACTATCAGATCTATCATTATGTTTCCAAATTTGATTTCCAAGAAGACCTGGCGCAATGGTCATAAAGTTGTTTTTACTTGGAATCATTAGATTAGGATGCCAGTCATGAAAAGAAACCCAAACTTTTGTTTTTGGATCATATGATATAGTCCAGCTGCAATCATCAAAAAATAAAGGATCTCCTAATGTAACTTTAGTATTTAGATTACTCTTTACGCCTAATATTACAAATTGATCTCCACCTAGATAAGTTCCTTCAAATCCGGGTTTTAAGCTAAAGTCTCTTTTTGAAAAATAAACAATTGCGTCACTATTATCATATATAGCTTGACAGCCGATGCCTGCAACTGGATTATCTATTAATTCAAATGTAGGAAAAGCGGTTGTTAACCTATAAGGTAAAAATTCTTCAAACCACCATTTTAAACCAAGATTAGAAATTTCTTCCAGACCTTCGGATATAGAGAATATTTTACCTTGATTTTGACATATATAATACATTCCCGCGGGAGTGCTTATAATACTAAGCTTGTCTTGACATGAACCATATTCGTAAGATTTATCGCTGTTTATATAACTTTGAGCATCTTGATCAAATAAACTACCTTGACCTATAGTGATTGCTGTTCCATCTGTAGTTCTTAACTCTTCTACACCAGGTATTACAGTGGGAGATTGTGTTTCAAAGAATATTGCAGCACCAGTTCTTCCTGTTGCTTTTATTGCCTTAACCTTGCTTTCAAAATCTTTATAGTTATTTCCAAGATAATCTAACCAGCCATCATATCTGTATTCCTTAGTCTGAGGTAAAGAATATATAGCCCTTCTTGGATAATAAGTATAACAGGTCTCTGCAACTTTTGGATCATAATCTCGAAGTTGCATTGATCCCCAAGGTCCTTGTTCTTGATAAAGTTTGCTAATACTTAAGCTATAATCATACTTATAGAAATTACCCGCTTTAATTATATCAAAATCAAATAATGTATCTAAAGAATAATAGTAATTAAAATCATAATGTCTTTTTTCAGGTTCATCTTCCCAATCTCTATGATCCACATTAACTTCTGACTCAACATAAAAATCTCTAACCCCGCTATTAAATAAATAGAAATAAGCCTTTTTCCAAACCAATCTGAAAAGCTTTGCAAAAAGAGCTATAGGAGTATCTCTCCAGTCTAAATTATGTCTGACTGGTGCAATAGAAATACCGGGTAGTATGGATAGAGGTGTAGTGATTAGATGTTGAAGTACATCGTTTGACTCTATGCCTTTTGAGTCTATCCAATATGTAGGATATGGTATATTATATCTTTTAGTATAATCATATTCAAATCCATCAGGCTGGCTAGTCATCCAAGAATAAAAGTAAAAGAATGTATTCTTTTCTGTGTATCTATTTATATAAGTATCACCTCCAAAAATTAATCCAGAGGTTGCTTTTGTTTGATCTCCTTCTACTACAAACTCTTGAACACATGAACTTGTAGGAACTTGTATAATACCATCTACTTGACCATACTGATTTCTTAATCTATTTTTAATGGCGGCATAATAAGATATTGCGCTTGTAGTTTGAGTTTGCGTAGGGTTTCTGTATAAAGACCCGCCACTAAAAAGAGAACTACCATTGCTAAAATCATTTAGAGTTTGCCTAGTATTCTCTTCTATTGTTGAAGGATTTTGTATATCTTGGGTTACAGCAAGTCCTACAAAATTGGATCTATACAAATTATTGATCCTGTACTTGTCACTAAAATTCTGGATATGGTTGCTGATATAATTGGAGTCTTTAATCTTCCTTCTTTCACCACAACCCTCAAGGCTATATTTATCATAATAACAGTGTGCTTGATATGCTAATGCATATTGTTGATATTTAACGAAATTCTTTAATATTCTTAATGTAGTATCAAAACCTTCTGACCAATAGTAAGCAAGGGTTGGTATTTTTTGAAAAAGCCTTAATGCTCTAGGTAAGCCAGTCCCTCCTTGAGGTTCATACTCAATAACATAAGAAGGTCCTTTTCCGTATATACTTTCCTGCCCTATTATTTGTGTTGGCCCCGTTGCTTCTTTCTGTACCCCATCTGGATCTACAGGATTACCAGGAGTACTAGTAGTTCCAGTATTAATAATTAATGCGTCCCAAAAAGAATCATCTGCAACTTTAGTTCCATCGTGCACTGCTACACCCAATGTATCTGGGTCTCCACTCGTTCCTCTGAGAGCTTCCATAACGCCTTTGATCAAACTTCCTGGTGCTGATCCGGTATCTAATAAATCTTTCCAAGTAGTATCTGTACCTCCACCACCTCCACCTGATATTGGACTAATTGTTCCAGTACCATAGGTAAAGCCACCGCCACCACCACTAACATTGTTAATCTTCTTTTCCTTTAATTGTGCAGCTACTCCAGGAGGCACATAAGAAGGGCTTGTTATTCTGGTCTTTTGATTACCTCTTATTACACCAAATGCTATACCTATTCCTCCTAAAACACCTAGAAAAATAGCTGTATCAGTCATCAACTTATGTTCTGGATGCTGATTAGTTTTTGGAAATACAAACTGCCCCTTTACATTTTGACTATATAACGACCCATAAATTTTTAATTCATTAAAGGATAAGAAAGGGTTTCTAAAGTTAGTATCAGGACTGTGAAAACTAAAAATATCTTTCTTATAATTCACTAATGGTTCTGGTGTAGCACTGTCATCTGCCGGAAATTCTTCAGGATATGTACTGGTTGAACCAAAAAGACTTAGCTGTTTTTCTTTAGGATATCTACTTAAAAAATTATCGGGATTTAAATCATTAAACGGATAATTTGCATGTAGTCCTGTGTACCTTACCGGCTCCCCATCAAACTCGTCATTAGGAGACCTATGTTGCCACATGTTGTTTATAATTCCTTTTGCAAATACAGTCTTATTACCTTCTCTTGTTCCTCTTAGTATTTCATAACCTACTATACCAGGGATTGGATTTCCCGCATTATCAACAGGGAATGCAATATTACCAAAACCAACTCCTAATAATATAATACCTTGATTGCCAGCAGAATCATCATAAAAATGATTGATGATGCATTGATCCGGCATCTTATGATGTCTTATAGGTTTTCCACATAAGTCTGCCCAAATTTCAGGCTTATCTGGAGGATATATTTCAGTAGATTCCCAGTATCCCATTTTTCCTGATGAAACTAAAATACCACCATCAGGAAGAGTTGTTGATGTAGTAGAGGTAATAGATGCTGTATTATATTTTTCAAATACTTTTTCATCTCCAAAAACTGTTGCTACAGGAGCTGTTTCAAATAAAGTAGCAGGACTTCCTGGAGGACTAAAGTTCGCAGGGGCTCTTCCTGGTATATGATAACTGGCGGATTTTGATCCTGTATTATAAACCCATCGTATAAAAAACGCATATTGCTCATCTCTCAAGTAAGATGTATTACTTCCACCATCTTTGTAATAGTTTTTATCATACCTTACTGCTTGCCATCTTGTTACTATTTCATTAGCTAACGGCTGATAATTAAAATCAAAGTTTGTTGTAGGAGCTACTCTAACTAAAGTATCTCTTACTCTATACATTGCCTCTGATTTTTCGTAAGGAGGTTTTTGAACAGGCAGAAGCTTGATTGGTATACTCATTAATCTGGGATCTATTCTATCTAAACTTATCCTTTTTTGATGAGTACTGTATATTCCTATTTTTTTAACAACCGTCTTATTATTAACAACACTTATAACTACTAATTCAAAATCATCATAGGTTTCATCAATTTCTTCAATTACTATATCTATAGCTCCATTAACATCAGCATGGTCAAAAATAGGCTGCCAATTTGAAGGCATTGAATAATCAGTAACTCTTTGTTCGTTTATAACATAAGCTATTACTGCACAATAAGAACCGTTTTGTAACTCTCCTCCCATAGGGCCTCTATCAACCCTGATACAAGGTTGCTTTACAAGAGGATCTAATAAAATTTTACTACAGTCTAATTGCAACGGTAATATAGGCTCACATGTGATGCAGGTTGGATCTGCGGGATCTGTTGCAACATCTTCACATATATAAGGTACTCCTGGCCACG
>Ga0233414_10000478_pt1 | contig 16587 bp, 14 predicted proteins | sample Na_anoxic_10_MG_FD_189020 | JGI IMG/M metagenome (GOLD analysis project Ga0233414, IMG submission 189020) | Seawater microbial communities from Saanich Inlet, British Columbia, Canada - Na_anoxic_10_MG | ecosystem: Environmental > Aquatic > Marine > Inlet | place: Canada: British Columbia... | reverse complement strand
ACCCTTCAGGTGGTGATTATGTAACATAGCCCAAAAAATACATTAAAACAGATAGTTAACATAATCCGCGTGAAGTCTAAACATCACTGAAGCGGTTAATTTGCGGTGATTCGTTTTGTAAATCGAAAGGCCCAAATATCAATCTTATGCCAATCCATCCCTTATAGTGATTGATGCCTTAGTGAAAATTTCAAAAGAAACCTCCAATTATTGACACAACTTGAACATCCCGATAACTTAACCCGATAATGGTACGGTAGCATGATTGTTTTAGTGGTGTGGGCAATTCCAATATTCACCGTTAAAAATGAAGGAGGGGGGCATGACAAAAGCGGAATTGACTGAAAAAATGGCAAAAGATGCTGGTATTACAAAAGTAGCTGCAGGCAAGGCCTATGAAGCATTCTTGGATGGATTGAAGGGAGGCCTAAAGACACGCGGTAGCAAGGTTACTTTGGTGGGCTTTGGCACCTTTAAGAAGGTTTATCGAAAGACTCGTAAGGGCCGGAATCCTCAAACAGGTGAACAGATCAAGATCAAAGGCAGAAATGCCATAACTTTCAAAGCAAGCAAGAACTTTTCATAAGATAGCCGAAAAGAATTTCATTGGGCAGGGCGATTCCATTTGAAAGAAATTGCCCTGCCTTTATTATTTTAGCCATACAAGTTTTCTATCCATCTCATCGCTTCTGTGTCACTGACTTTTCCAAGGTATCTCTGGGTGGTTGATAGGTTGGAATGACGGAGTACAACCTTTGAAATAATTTCAATCGGTGTTCCAGAGCGACTTGCATATGTCGCTGCATGTCTGCGAAGATCATGTGGCCGAAGGTGAATGCCGACAAGATTCCCAGCTTTAACGACAATTGACCATGCAGCTGTATAGCTTATCGGAAAAATTCTGGATTGTGGCTTTAGGCCGGTATACTGGATGTATTCCTTGAGGCGGTCAGATATTTTTTGTGGAATGAATACAATTTCTGTTTCTTTTCCACTTTTCGTACCTGACAGATATAGCTTACAGCCCTTACAGTCTATTGGGCAAAGATTTAACACCTCTCCAATTCTCATCCCTCCGCGCGCCATCAGCTCCAACATCAATCGGTTTCTTGGGTTATCTGTGCGAAAGATGATTTCATCAATGATGTCTTTCTCGATCATCGGCCAATGTTTGGCACCCTTGCTTCTAAATGTTTTTTTGAGGGTAGGCGAATTACACGGGTTATTCAATGCTGGCAGAAATGTGGATTGGATATAATTGAAAAGGGATTTTAGGTTGGAATAGCGGAGTCGTTTTGTCGTTTGTTTTGAGTTACTGGTTAATTCGGTCAGGAATCCAAGGATCTCGTCCGGCGTTATGGATTCTATCTCTCTTTCACCGAATTTGATCTGAAAATAGCCGAGGATGTAATTGTAATTACGCAGCGTATTTTTTTTTAGAATTTGCTCTGTGATAATCGATGAAATTTTGAACAGCCTGGCTTGTTTTCATGGTGTACCTCCCTTTTTTGGGTTATAATGGTTGGGCCTATACCATAGGCCATAAACAATGCTATCATTGTGAAAAGGAACTGATCAAGTGCAATACACTTAGAGCCTTTTATAAGGGGAGACCGATGGGGGTTAGTGTACGGGTATTTATCATAGAAGAGGATGATACTGTCCATAAACTATCGCATGCTGCATTTGAACGGCTGACAAGGCAGGATCCAAAAGAATACCTGCCAAAATACGCCGGCCAAAAGGTTCGATATGCGTTAATCGCCGTTCAGATGAAAAATAGAAAACCCGTAGATATTTTGCATACTGAGGAATCGTTCTTTAATTTTGATACAACCGGTAGATTAGATTTCTCCGATAGAAATGAAATGATTGAGTTGGTTTATGACAGTTTGCCACCAATTGAGATTAATCGGCCCAAGGAAAAGATCGTGGATGCACGGCATCACTTTGCGAAAAAAAAATATAAAAGAAAGTTCACCTGGAAACCAACCCCGCAGATAGCGGAAACAATTGTTGGAATGATATTTGGGAAATCAAGATGAAAAAAGAAGACATGATTACAGTTTTGCAGAGAGTCCTTAAAACTGACGCTGACCTGGAGTTCCTTATGAAATTAGATGCCATTGAGCTCGAGATACTGGTTGCCTCTATCCGTGATCGCGTTGAAAACCGATCCGGGAATTCCTAAAAAGGGTAGGGCTTAAGATAATGAAATGCACTAACGCGGTAAAAACTCAAAATATCTTCACATACTATATGTTGTGTTCCTAAAGATTAAAGTAGGTTAGGTGACTAAATCATACAATCTCTAATTTCATGCAATCCCCGGAATTATTCAAATCTTCATATTAGCCATTAATTGTCCAGTTGCTAATTTCACCTGTAATCTTCTGTATAGTTCGAATGGCGGTGATAGGGACGACCGCGGCTAATTTGGGAATCTGCAATTTCATAGCTACATAAAGTTATAGGAACTAAGTCATGATTTAAAGTTTTGATGTTTTCTTAAACCACGGATTGATATAATTTCTGTGCTTTCCGGAAATTTGAACATTGATTTTTTTGCCTTCTCAATTTAACGTAATTAGTCAAGAATTGGAAAGAAATAGTTGTGATTTGGATCATCATTAAACAGTTGGCGTTAAATGTCTTGACAATCTTCCTTTTCAAAATTATTGATTGATCCCTCAAACAATTTACGAAGGTTAATAAATACGAATCCGAAGAGGTTGGAAAATTGGGTCGAAAAAGTATATCAGACGTTCGCAAACCAGAAATTTTAGAACACGTGTACGCGGTGATCAAAGAGGAAGGGCTCCAAGGAACCACTCTTTCCAAAATTGCCGAGCATATGGGTGTCAATTCCAGCCTGTTAATCCACTATTTTAAAACCAAAGATGATATTATGCTTGCGCTGACCGAGGCGATTATTGAAAGGTACCTCAGTTATTTTGACAAGCATCTAAAGCGAATCGACAAGATAAAAAATCCGGCGCGTAGATTAGATGCTATCCTTGATGCGATGTTTGACCCACGCTGGGACAGGGTAGTGGACGTGGAAGTATTTTATGCCTGCTTTTACATGGGATTCCAAAACAGGCAGGTCAATAAGCGCATTGCAGAGGTGTATTTCAATTTCAAAAAGCAAATGACAAAAGAAATTAAAGAGTACTATCTAAATGGTAAAGCAACTTCAAAAGAGAGCGAACAGGCTGCTATCGCTGTAATTTCCTTACTCGAAGGCTATGGGTATTATAGGGTGGTGGTCGGCAAGCAAGCTTCCAATGAGGATTATCTGAATTACATGAAGAAAATTATAAAAATGACATTAATGGTTGAATCAAATCAATCCTAATCACCCCTCCCTATCCGGTTCTCATACCAAATATATGCCATTTCTGGCAAATTGATTTAAATATCCTCATTTTTTTAATCAGGATGATAAAAGCTATAACAGACTGATATAGATCAAGTTATCAGCTAAATTTAGGATTGGTATTGTTCTGTTTATAAATTAAACGAACGCTCAAACAATAATTTGCTTGACAAGATATTTTTATATTGTTTTATTGAATAAGCGCTCAATCAAAATACCTTCCACTCACAAGACTAACGAATTATGGGTAGAAAAAACAAATCAGACATCCGCAAACCTGAAATTCTGCAACATGTTTATAATGTGCTGAAGACGGAAGGTCTTCAAGGAACGACCCTTTCCAAAATCGCTAACCTCATGGGTGTTAATGCCAGCCTCCTGGTTTACTACTTTAAAACCAAAGATGAATTAATGATCGCTTTGACCGAGGATATCATTGATAGATACCTTGGCTATTTTAACCAGCAGCGTGCCCGAATTGAAAGAATAAAAGATACGGAAACGCGTTTAATATCAATACTTGACCTGCTGTTCGACCCTAAATGGGACAACGCTGTCGATGCCAATGTTTTTTACTCATGCTTCTATTTGAGTTTTAAAAACCCAAAGATCCATAGGCTGATTAGGGACATGTATATTGGTTTCAAGAACCAAATGGCTCAGTATTTGAAAGAACACTACATAAGCGGTCATTCAATCGAAGATGAGAGCGAGAAAACAGCGGTTGCCATCATCTCTTTGCTTGAAGGGTTTGCATATTACCGGGCAGCAACCGGTGACAATACATCCAATGGCGTGCATCTAGCTTATTTAAAGAAAATGGCCAAGAGCATGCTGGATATAAATGCATCAAAAACTGCATAAGCGTAAAAACATCTAACTATCTAAAAAAGGTAAAAAGCATCACCAGACTTGGTGATCATTTTTCGAGGGAGCGATCATGGCAGAGATTAGCGGTGGAGAACTGATCGTCAGGTGCTTGGCAAAAGAGGGCGTGAAATGGATTTTCGGCATCACTGACAGTGGCTATCATCCGGTCATGGGGGCTGTAAAGGAATTTGGAATCCGGTGGGTTGCTCCTCGACATGAAGCGGCTGCTGCCCACATGGCGGACGGACTTTTTAAGACGAGTGGGCATATCCCTGTAGTAATGGCGGGCGGGGGACCTGGGACGGCGAATTTATTGTCAGGTATTATTTGCTCCATGTCAGAAGGTGTACCGGTCATAACAATAACAGCACAACGCAGATCTCAAGTTGTCTATCCCTCAAGAATAGGTATTTACCAGGCGCTGGACCAGCACGATCTTTTCAAACCGGTTACCAAATGGAATGCTGTGGTTCACAGTTGGAACAGAATACCTGAAATTGTACAGATGGCCTTTCGTGAGGCAACCTCCGGCAGGCCTGGTCCGGTTCAAATAGATGTGCCAGATGATATCATGTACGAAATGGGTGATGAGGATTCGGTGCGTCTTTTGGAACCCAACCAGTACAGGGCATTGCAACCTGAACCTTCCCAGCGGCAAATCCAAGAAATTGCAAGACTGATCAAAGAAGCCCAAAACCCCCTCCTGATGCCGGGCACAGGTGTGCTCAACGCTGGCGCCTGGGATGATCTGTTAGCCTTGGCTGACCTGCTGAACTGCCCTGTGGCGTGTTCCTCCGCTGGCAACACGGTCTTATCCCACGATCACCCTTGTTACCTTAGACCGTATGGTGATGCCTGGATAAAAGCACGACAAGAAGCAGATGTAATTTTAGCGGTGGGAACCAGCCTGGGTGAGTTGGATGTGCCTTTTGATGAATATTTCGGAGCACTCCATGAGCAAAAAATTATCCATGTAGATGTAGAACAAAAAAATATTGGTGCTAACAGACCCATATTTATGGGTGTCGTAGCTGATGCAAAAGCAACCCTCAGCGAAATTTTTACGGAATTAAAGTTAACAGGAGTCAAGCCTTCCAATGGTGAGATGATCCAAAAATACAGAGAAATCGAGAAAGAGTGGTGGGCTGACGAAATGCAGGGATACAAGGATTATGATGGCGATATGATTCATCCAGTTCAATCCATACTCGCTGCGAGAGATATTTTCTCTGCAGAGGCCATCAATGTGTCGGATGGCGGCAATACTGCACTATTCAATGCGATCTACATTCGTCTTTTCAAACCTAGATCATCTTTGGGGCTGTTTGAATTTGGCCATCTGGGAACCGGCATACCTTTGGCAATCGGGGCCAAACTTGCAAACCCGGACAAAGAAGTGTTTGTCATTACCGGCGATGGCGCAGCCGGCTTCAACTTCATGGAAATGGCCACGGCGGTCAGGGAAAATACAAAAATAACAGTTATTGTACACGCCGAAGAATCATGGTCAATGGAAGAAATCGCGCAGGTATTCACCATAGGGGATGTTGATAACCTGGTGGCAGTAAAGCAGCAGCCCATTCGATGGGATACTATGGCGGAAGCCATGGGTTGTCACGGTGAATTTGTGCAAAAACCGGAAGAGCTGCTGGACGCTTTTCAGCGGGCTAAAGATTCGGAAAAACCAGCAGTGGTATGTGTTAAAATCGATAAAGATGCCAACCTCGTAGCCCCTGGTGGGGAACTCTTTGAACAGGTTTACGAGGGATCATCTGGCGAGTAACTCGATCAAAACAGGAGGGCACTAGTATGACGGTTGTCTATCCATCAAAGGAATGGTGCGATGCGGCAAAGGACGCCTTGAACAGTAATCCAGAACTTTCAAGACTGGGTAAGAAATGGGGTGTCGGTTTTAATGGCGACTGGTTGTATGAGCTGGAGCCCGGTGGGGGGCTGGTGGAAACTACCTATATTTTTGCCCGCTACAGAGCGGGTGAATGCCAGGGAATGGAGATGGTGAATGACCCTTCAGACGTAGATGTCGGGTTCCATGTCAAGGGTTCCTATAAAGATTTTAAAGAATTGTTGATGGGTAAAAAGGAATTTATCGAAGGGTTGGTAAAGGCCAAGTTCAGAAGGGTAAAGGGCGACGGCAAACAGATTATGCGAAATGCCAAATTCTCCAAGGTTTTCACCGAAACCTTAAGGGTTGTTGAGACAGATTTCTTGGGTGAGTAGAGATGCCAAGCAGATGTAGAAATGCGGCGATGATATTTTAATCATGATTTCAGGGGAAGAACATGTTTGGATTTATGGGGAAGATATTGAGGGTCGACCTTAGCGCACGTCTTGTAACTGAAGAAATTGTCGATGAGAAGGCGGCCCGTATGTTTCTTGGTGGAACAGGGCTTGCCACCAAATATCTCTTTGATGAGTTGGCAAAAGGAGTTGATCCCCTGGGTCCCGATAACAAGTTGATATTCATGAGTGGACCATTGACAGGGACTATCTCGCCAAGTTCCGGAAGATTCAGTGCGGTGACCAAATCACCTTTGACTGGATTGTGGGGGTCCTCCAACTCTGGTGGCCGGTGGGGCCTGGATCTTAAAAAAAGTGGTTATGACGGGATCATCATCGAAGGTGTGTCTGTAAGCCCCGTATATCTCATTATCGAAGATGACAAGGTCGAGATACGGGATGCCAAGTCAGTTTGGGGGCTGGGTGTCAAAGAGACAATTCAGCAGATAGCGGCGGAAACCTCTAAAAAATTAAATGTCGCTTGTATTGGTGTGGCCGGTGAAAAATTGGTCCGGTATGCGGCAATCATGAACGATCTACACCGAACCCTCGGGCGCTGCGGTTTTGGCGCTGTCATGGGATCAAAAAATTTGAAAGCCATAGCCATCGGTGGGTCGCATAAAATCGAACTTGCACATACGGAAGCCTTTAAAAAGGCCGCAAGAGCTGCCAATGAACTCATCAATGAAAGCCTATTGAAGATGACTTTGGAAGTATATGGCACCAATATGGTTTTGGAGATGGTGAATGTCAAGGGAGGATTGCCCACTCGGAATTGGCAGTCCGGTTCATGTGATTATGCAGAAGATATTAGTGGCCCAGCTGTCAGTGAAAAAATTCTTGTTGGCAAGAAGGCTTGTTTCAGCTGCCCTATCGCCTGCGGCAGAATATCGGAAATCAAAACAGGTAAGTATGCGTCCAAAGGTGAAGGCCCGGAATATGAAAGTGTGGGTGCCTTTGGCCCCATGTGCGATGTTAAGGATCTTGACGCCATCATGTATGCGCATCTTCTCTGTAATGAGTATGGTCTGGACACGGTTTCCACTGGCAGTACCATAGCTTTTTCCATGGAGTGTTTTGAAAAGGGAATTCTTACAAATGAAGACACTGAGGGTCTTGATCTCAATTTTGGAGATGCCGATGTGATGATAGAACTCATCCATAAAATCGGTAAACGGGAAGGTATTGGAAATCTGTTGGCAGAAGGAACCAGAAGGGTTTCCGAGAAACTGGGTCAGGGTAGTGAGCACTTTGCAATGCATGTAAAGGGTCTGGAACTCCCTGCCTATGACTGCCGCGCGACCAAGATGACTGGTCTGGCTTTTGCTACAGCTAACCGAGGTGGCGACCACATTACGGCTTATGTTCAGGGGCCTACATTTTTGGACATACCGTATCTTATCGTAGATGAAAGCACCATAGAGGATCCAACGATGGAAAATCCGGCCGAAGCTATAGTCGTAAAGGATATGGAAGACGCCCTGACAGTGTTCGACGCCGTGGGGTGCTGCAAATTCATGGGTATGGCGTTATTTGCCGAAGACCTGACACCCATCATCGCCAATGCAACCGGTTGGGATTTTGACGTATCTGACTTCAGAAAAGGTGGTGAACGGATATTTAACCTGGCCAGAATGTTTAATATTCGAGAGGGTGTCACCCGTAGAGACGACACGCTCCCAAGCCGTTTACTTGAAGAGCCACTTCCAGATGGTCCGGCTGAGGGTTTGGTTGTCGACCTTGATCCGCTGTTGGACGCTTATTATGATGTAAGGGGCTGGGACATATCCACGGGGCTGCCGACCAAACAGAAACTAGAGGACTTGGGTCTTGGCGACATCATGGAACAAGCAGGTGAGATATAAATGAAAACCTACAATGAACAACCATGGTTGAAGGGATACAAAGTTGGACCGTTTAGTATTCCAACAAGTATGGGTGAATATCCAAAAGTATCACTGTTTCAATTTTTTAACGAAACTGTCCAACGCTATCCGAATCGCTCTGCATGTCTCTATTTAGGCAGAAAGATTTCCTGGAAGGAACTCGGTCTTTATGTGGATCGAATGGCAATAGCATTAAGTGAGATGGGTGTGTCCAAAGGGGACAGGGTGGCAACCATTCTACCCACCTCTCCTCAATTTGTCATCAGTGATTATGCCATTTTAAAATGCGGAGCAATCCATGTCCCCTGCAGTTTATTGCATAAAGAATCTGATCTTAATTATGAAATCGGCGCATCAGGCGCAAAGATCATTGTTTGCCTGGACGTATCATTAGATCTGGTCAAATCGGTAAAAGAACAAACCGCCCTTGAAACGATCATCATCACCGCGCTGACGGATTTTTCGGAAAGCGAAAAGCCAACTAAACTAGTATCGGGCACAACGCAGTTGCGGGAAATTATCTGCAAGGGAAATTCCACAACTCCTGCAGTGGAGATAGACCCAGAAAATGATCTTGCGCTACTGGCATTTACAGGCGGCGCTACCGGGAAACCAAAAGGTGTTATGCTGACCCATTTCAACCTTACATCCAATACACTGCAAACTCTTCCCTGGTTCATGGGTCCGCTTCAAGACGGCATCAAAGGGAAGTCTTCCATATTGATTGCGCTTCCCACGTTTCATGCAACCGGTCATTCCTTGGTGCGTTCTGCTGTACATTGGGGGCTTCAGATGATCTTGGTGCCGGATCCCAGGGATGTTACTGGCATTGCTGTCCTGTTGAAAAAGCACCGTCCTTTTATGGCACCCATGGTCCCGACACAGTATATGAAGATTATTGGTAAAGGAATCGGACGGACGAATACTTCTTTTACCTCTGGCGCGGCGCCACTTCCACTGGAAGTGGTAAAACGGTTTAAAAAAGAAACCGGAATGCCCATAGCGGAAGCATACGGTCTTACGGAGACAGGTCCCTTGACACATTTCAACCTGTCAACTTTCTCAAAGGTTACAGGGTTCATGCCCTTTGAAAAGAAAGGATCCATCGGTGTTCCTGTTGTGGATACGGAAGTCAAGCTCATAGACAGCGACAGCGGCAAGGACACGCCTTTGGGAGAAGTGGGGGAAATGTACATTAAGGGGCCCCAGGTGATGAAGGGCTATTGGCCGGATCCTGGTGCAGGGCTTAAAGATGGCTGGCTCCCTACGGGTGATTTGTGTCGAATGGATGAAGACGGGTACTTTTTTGTTGTCGATAGAGATAAAGACATGATCAATGTGTCAGGATTTAAAGTCTATTCAACAACTGTGGACAGTATTCTTTTTCAACATCCAGCGGTAAATGCTGCCGTGGCCATCGGTATTCCCGATCCTAAAAGAATGGGCAGTGAGCGGGTAAAAGCCTTTATTGTACTGCGTGAAGAATATGTAGGAAAGATCACAGAAGAAGATATCGTTGCTCATTGCAGAGAGTATCTTGCACCCTATGCTGTTCCAAAATACGTGGAATTCAGAAAAAATTTGCCTCAGACCGTTACAGAAAAACTATTCAAGAAACAATTACGGGATGAGGAATTGAAAAAGCAACCATCGTCAACAAAGAGGGTTTAAGCATGAACAATAGCATGACAAGAAGAAACACAGGCAGCAAGATTCCGCTTGGTGTCAAGATGGCATACAGTGGTGTTGAATGGTCCACCTCTTTTTGGTTTACTTTATACGCGGTCTTTTTTCTTATCTTTATGACCGACATTGTCGGTATCAGCCCTTTTATAGCCGGCATGATCCTTTCAGTGGCGGTTTTATGGGACGCTATTACTGACCCGATCATGGGTATCATTTCAGATCGAACCCGCAGCCGTTTTGGTAGACGACGACCTTATCTCCTTGCGGTGGCTGCCCCCTTTGGCATTATCCTCTGGTTTAGTTTTTCGGTGCCGCCACTCGAAGGGGGTTTGCTGGTGGCCTACTATATCGTTATGACCATTCTCATCCATACTGCCTACACCATTGCAAATGTACCATACACGGCTTTGGCTTCAGAAATGACGAGAGACTATGACCAGCGGACAAGCCTGGCCACATACAGAGTGCTTGGTGGAAATATTGGTGCCCTTGTGGCTGCCACAGCCACACCCGTTCTTGTGGAATTGTTTAAAGACCCTAAAGTCGGGTGGTCCACCATTAGCGCTGTTTATGGTATTATTTGCATTTTCCCGATCCTGATTACCTGGCGTGGTACGCGTGGTTGGGAGCTTTACACGGAGGAACCAGAACCTTTTAGCTTCAGAGACATTTTTAAAGCCATTACTGGTAATCGTGTCTTTCGTTATATCCTGGGCATTTATTTTTTCGGTATCAGTGCCATATATGCCGTAAGTTCCTTGTGGATGTACTTTCTCCAATACTGTCTTCAAATGGACGAGAATCAGATTTCCATCTACTTCTTTCTGGTTTTTGTATTCATGGTTCTCTTGGTTCCCGCTATCAATTATGTCGCCTCTCGGTTGGGAAAGAGAACCGCCTACATGATTTACATGGGTATTTTTGCATTTTCGTTGGCTTTCCTTCCAATGATTCTACAGCCGGGAAAGAACATTTACATATACCTTTTTGCCATCCCTAGTGCCATTGGTGCGGTGACCATCTACCAACTTTGCTGGGCAATGATACCTGACGTTGTGGAGGTGGAAGAATATAAAACAGGTATTCGTCGGGAAGGTCTCTATTTTGGTGTTTGTGCATTTGTGATGAAACTGGGCTCTGCTGTCGCACTTTTAATTGTTGGTATGTCCCTGGAGTGGGTCGGTTATATGCCCAATGAAATTCAAACTGCGGGCACCATTCTGGGAATACGAATTTTAACAGGTCCGGTTACTGCAGCATTAACGCTTTTTTCTATCGTTGTCTGTTTTTTCATGCCCATGACCAGAGAGAAGCACAACTCTCTTTGTGAAGCGCTTGATTGTAAAAAAGAGGGTAAAGAATTTGATACGTCCTGTATCAGTGACATTATCTGCTAGGCACGGTCCAAAAAAGGCAGGCATCGGGACTTGCCCGCCACCAAGGAACATCAGATGAAATGAGAAGATATCGAGTAGAAGTTACCAAAGTATAATTCCAATACATTCTCCTGATATTCGGGGTTTCAAGGAGTCATTTGATGCCAATACCCAACATATCCATACTGAGCGGAAATGACAAGGATCTGATCCATGAACGGTCCTTGGATCTTCTCCAGGAGGTCGGCATTAAATTCAACTCAAAAAGAGCCGTCACCCTTTTGGCTGAAGCTGGATGCCATGCTGATTGGGATAGTCTTGCCATCAAGTTTCCACGAGAATTTATAGAAAAGGCTTTAACAACGCTACCAGCGAAGATCCTCTTGGCAGGCAAAGATCCTAATAAAGATGTCTTTTGTGGCAATGGGAGTCTGGTTTTTTGCAGTCCGGGTGGTGAGACTATGATACGGGATATCGAGACAAGAGAGCGCCGACCGGCCAACACTGAGGATTTGTTGACCTGCCTGCGAGTTGTGGAAAGTATGCCGGAAATACATGAGTGGTGCCCCATGGTGATCCCCATGGAACTGCCCCCCAGATTGCGTGCTCTGAAAACCTGCCAGTTGTCATTGTGTGAAAGCTCCAAACATATGCTGGGCTCACCTGAAACAAGAGAGGAACTGCCCTATTTTTTAGAAATGATAGATGCTGTTGTCGGGCATCGCAATAGGCTAAAGAAACGACCGATATTCAGTGCAATCGCTTCTCCGGTAAGCCCACTGCAAAACAGCGGAGTGGCTGTAGACAACCTGCTTGACATGGTTGAATTCACACCACCTATTTTCATGCAGTTTTTACCCTTATCAGGTGCAACCGCTCCGATAACCCTCGCAGGGACCGTGGTCCAGGCAAATGCTGAATTTTTAGGTAACATGGCACTTTACCAAACCGCAACGTCTGGATGGCCTATCATTTGGGCAGCGGCTGTTGGATCCATCGATATGCGAACAGGTGTCTACGTTGGAGGACCGGAGACAATGTTGACAACTCTGTCCTTAATCGAAATGGCAAAACATTACCATGTACCAGTGAATACATTTGGCAGCAGTGCAGCCGAGACACAAACCATAGGCTACCGCACTGGTATGGAAAGCATGTTTGGTTTGTTGGTCTCCGCTTTGGCACAAGCAGATCATATGTGGTGGCCTGCTGATATGGATAGACTCAACACATGTGATTTGCCGCTTACGGTGATGAGTACCGAGGCTGTTCGACAGATTGAAAGAATGCGCAAGGGGTTTGCTTTCGATGAAACATACATGCTCTTCGACACCATAAAAAAGATGGCTTTTGAAGCAGATTATTTGGGGGATCCGTCAACAAAGAAATTTTTCCGAGAAGAACATTTACAACCGGAACTTTTTCCCAGGGTCGCCTATGAAGAGTGGTCTGCAGCAGGTAAACCCACGGACGAATCCATAGCAATTGCAAGGCTAAAGGATATGTTAAGTAGTTATGAACCTGTTCTGGTAGATGAAACCATCCGCCATGAGCTAGAAAGCATCTATATGTCCGCTGAAAAGAAGACGCTTTCTTGATTGGCTACAACCGATCTTTTCTTTTTTATTTATTGGATAAAGACCTTTAGAATTATCAGTACGGAGGAGACCTGAAATGTCTAACCCTATGATTTTCGAAAAGATGACAACCAGCATCATAGACGGCCAAATTCAGACGGCAACAGATTTGCTGAAGCAAGCCATGACGGATGGGATTCCTGCAAATGCGTGCGTCCAAAAGGGTTTTAAACCTGGCCTGGATGAAATCGGAAGAGGATTTGAAGCTGGCGACTATTTCATTCCCGATTTAATTCTTGCGGGGAAGGTCATGCAATCGGTGGTGGAAAGTTTACAAGCTGATTCTAATGAGGAGTTAGAGAAAAAAAAGATTGTCGGAAGCGTTATTATGGCCACTGTAAAAGGCGATTTGCATACCATCGGCAAACAGCTGGTGATCATGATGTTGAGTATGAACGGATTTGCGGTAACAGATCTCGGAATAGATGTTCCTTCCGAAGTTATCGTTGAAGAAGTAAAGCAAGAAAGACCGGATATCATTGGACTGTCGTCGCTTTTATCAACTACCACGGCATACCAAAAAGAGGTCATCGAGGCCCTTGAAAAAGAAGGTATTAGGGATAGCGTAAAAGTATTGGTCGGCGGAGCCGTTGTCTCGAAAGAGTGGGCTATGCAGATTGGGGCTGACGGTTATGCCGAAGATGCCAATTCCGCCGTGATTGTGGCCAAAGAGGTGCTTGGAATACCATAAAGAAAAGGGGAAAAAATGGTTGTCCCAAAGTTTGCCATGTTATGCAAAGAAGAGATGGACCTTATCCACAGCAGATCTCTGGAAATACTACAAAAGGCAGGTGTTCAGTTTAACTCAGAAAGAGCCCTGGACATTTTTGAGGATGTGGGATGCCCGGTAAACAGAGATGACATGTCTGCCAAAATTCCACCGAAAATTGTTGAGCAATGTCTTAAAACCCTACCATCCAGATTTGCCAAGGCGGCAAGAGATCCCCAAAAAAGTTTTGTATGTGGTGATGGTGACATTTTTTATACCAGCGTATCTCTCCCCAGCTATATCCGGGATCTCGAGACCAGGACCAGACGACTGTCTACCCTTGAAGATTTGATACAGTGTGCAAACCTGGTAGAAGCCATGGACGAAATTCAGGAATGGTGTCCCATGGTACTGCCGAATGATATCGACCCCAGAATGCGACTTATGAAATCCTGCCACGTCTCATTCATGCACACGACCAAGCATATCATGGGAGCAATCGAACAGGCAGCAGAAACACCGTTTTTTCTAGAAATGATTGATGCTGTTCTTGGCCACAGGGACGAGTTAAAGGAAAACCCGATTCTAACTTTAGTGATAGAACCCATGAGTCCACTTACAAATGACGGAAAACTTGTGGACAACCTGCTGGCATGGTCAAACTACCAGCCGCCTATTTTCATGCAGGTACTGCCGCTTGCCGGCGCAACATCTCCCGTCACCCTCTCTGGTACCGTTCTTCAGGAAAACGCCTCATTTTTAGGCAATATGGTTCTCTACCAGCTGGCATCTCCGGGGTGGCCGATCATATGGGGTACGGCAGGTGGTGTTCTTGACATGCGTAGCGGCCAATATGCCGGCGGTCCAGAAGCCATGCTTATGACTCTGGCTTTGGTTGAGATGGCCAAATACTATCATGTTCCCTGTGCAACCTTTGGAGCAAGCAGCTCCGAATCCAAAGGGATTGGGTACCAGTCAGGTATGGAGTCAATGTTCGGGCAGGTACTTTCCGTTCTTGGGCAGGTGGATAATATTGTGTGGCCCACAGACCTGGATGGATTTGCACTCATGGATCTGGCGCATGTGATGTTGGGCAAGGAGGTCGTTAGACAGGCCGGGCGGTTGCGAATAGGTATGCAGCTTGATGACGAACATCTCATGACCGATCTTATTGTCAAGATGAAATTCAACGGTGAATATCTCGGAGATCTGTCTACCAAACAGTTGTTTCGAAAAGAGTACCTCCTTCCGGATCTATTTCCTCGCGAAACGTTTGAACAGTGGGAAGCGCGCGGTCAAAGTGAAGAAGAGATGGCGGTGCTAAAGGTCAAGGAACTTCTGGATAACCATAAACCAGAACCGCTTGATCCGGAAATTGTCAAGGAACTGGACCGTGTATATGCTTCTGCTGAAAAGATTTTGGGTGGTTAAGCTCTATTCCCTTGATCAGGGAATTTTCCGGAGATTAAGATTGGTTGAAACCTTGAAGAATACTGAACAGCATACCGCATAATGGAGACCAAACATGACGATTAAAAAAGTCCCGCAGCACGGAAAGTTCGCGGTATCACTGGCCTGTATCGGCGAGTACAAGCTCGTTGACATCGGCTTATACGTGTCTGCATCCATCTACGATTACAAGATCATTACATTCAGCGATGATAGAGATGATCTGTTGTTTCATGACATGATCGGAAACGGTATTGGCATGGGGCCAATTGGAGGCCCAGAAGAGGATGATGTTATTCATTATGCCACCTATGTGGATTCAGAAGGAGATAAGATTTTTGAGCGGTTCAAAGGTATCTACACCGGGCCGGCTTCGGGTAATGGCATTTTCGTTTTTCTTGGGGGAACCGGGAAATATCAAGATATTCAGGGCAAGGGCGAGCAGTGGTTCAAGGGGTTGAACTACAACTATCATGATCCTGAAAACCCGAATCCTTCAGGTCCAGTTCAGGTAAAAGCAAAAAAGACAGGTGAATACAGGTTGTCCTGAAAAAAAATAACAAAAGGAAATTCAACTTGGTGACATGCCCTAAACTAAAAATGAGGATTAAAACGGCTTTGATTCTGTTTTTGGCGACTTTGTGCTTAACAGGTGAACCTTGCTCAGACGAGTTACCCGGCCCAGAGACATGGCAAGCCCATGATGACATTTTTTCACTCTGTTTTCCGGGAAAGAATGATGGATGGGCCTGCGGACGCTGGGGAACAATTCTATATACATCCGATGGCGGAAAAACCTGGCAGCGCCAGAAATCCGGAATCAAATTCACATTGGCCGACATATTTTTTATAAATTCAAAACTCGGTTGGGCGGTGGGTAATGAAGGTACCATTTTACATACCGTCGACGGCGGGTTAGCGTGGAAGAAACAAATCAGCCCGGTGGATTATTATCACACCGGTGTTTTTTTTGTGAACTCACAAAAAGGATGGATCACCACCGATCAGACACACATTCTATATACGGATGATGGTGGTAAAAACTGGCGGGTACAGTTTCGAGATGTTGAGTTCAGGCTGAAATCAATATCCTTCAGTGATGCACTCAATGGCTGGGCGGTGGGTGAATACGGATATATATACCACACGGACGATGGAGGAAAAACCTGGCAGCATCAAGGGGGGTTCTTACGTTTCAATGAAGAAACCGCAGATATTGAGGGTGGGATATTTTTGTTCGATGCTCTGGCAATTGATGCCAATACCGCATGGGCTGTAGGGTTGGATGGCCATGTAA
>Ga0233414_10000477_pt1 | contig 16621 bp, 18 predicted proteins | sample Na_anoxic_10_MG_FD_189020 | JGI IMG/M metagenome (GOLD analysis project Ga0233414, IMG submission 189020) | Seawater microbial communities from Saanich Inlet, British Columbia, Canada - Na_anoxic_10_MG | ecosystem: Environmental > Aquatic > Marine > Inlet | place: Canada: British Columbia... | reverse complement strand
TAATATTTGTCTTTATAAGTTTACCAAAATATTTAGAGCTTCCTGCTTGCGCTAAATGTATTAGCTTAGCATTATTATCTTTTTTACTATTAGTTTTAAGAGCTTCACATAATAAGCCAGAACAAGGTACTCTTTCATAGTTATCATCATCTTTTTCACCATGAAGAGATCTTATCATTGCACAACCAAATTTATAACTTTCTATTGAATAGACAGCTTGGACAACATTTTTTGTTGATTGTACTCTTAGTTCTATTTCATAGTTAGTCTTAGCAGATGTAAATTTCTTAACCCATTCTATGAGAAGTTTGTTAGCATCTTCTTGACTATACTTAGCATCTCTAAAATAAATAGCTAAGTTAACAGTAGTATTATTTCTATCTCCATCTTTTTTCCAGCCATTCTCATACAAGTTTTCTACACACACAGGCATTCTATCTTTAGTAAACGAGAATTCATCAATATCACTAGATTTTGGTAGACTCTCTAGTAGTTTATATTGTTCTTTATAGAATTCATAAAAATCGCTAGCTTCATTAGAATACTGTGGTTTTGAGATTTTAATCTGTCTTTCTTGCGAAGCAAGAGAAATAATCTCATCCGTTGTAAATGTTTTTAATTCTTCTGCAGTTAATATTATCTTATGTCTTTTAGTGGACTGATGTATAGAATTAGAAAGCCGTAACATTCGTTTTTTATTGTATACATTTAAATCTATGCTAGTTAAATTTTCATTATTTACTTGTAGTTTTTTCCTGAGATATTGAGCTATTAACTTATAGATTTTATGCAAGTTATCAAATGGTTTTATGTTCATTACAACTTCTGGGACTATTATATGAAAACCTTTTTTACCACTATAAAAAATACGTAATGAATCCTTGTCAATCTTAAGATCTTCAACAAAATAGTTAACTACTTCTATAGCCTCTAGTTGTGCAATTGATACATCATCATGGTCTAGATCAAGCCAGAGAGGAGCTAAATATTGCTCCTCATCTGCTCGATTTAAAGATGAAAATCTTTGAATTGTAGCAAAACAATTAAAATTATTAGCACTTTTGTATTGAAAATCTTTGAGTTCATTAACTTTTATACGTTTCCATTTAGTATTGACATTGTCTACTGAATTAGTTACATCTACGTATATGTAGTTAGAGTTCGAGCTCATCAAATTACCTACTTAATTAATTTTAACGTTATTTTATTTTACGAATTTTTCTGGTTTAAACATTTCAACTGCTTCGAACTGAATAGCAATGTAATTTTCTTTTTGCTTATTAACTTTTGAAACTGTTTTTAGTTTTGTGACTATATTGTTAATTCCTGTGTTCTTTTTTATACCTTTTGCAGTGTATGAACCTTTAAATACATTAAAACTCCATTGTCCAAATGCCATTTTAGATGTTGGTGCCATACCTAGTGTGTAGATTTTAGGTACTTCTTCTGTTAATGACTCTACTGGTACTATATACGCAAGATATCTAGATTGAATATCACTAACACTGTAACGTTCTTGTGCAAGTGGATTAAGCTCTAGCCAACTTTCAAATACTGCTTCTGCATCTTCAAGAGTATTTTCTGCTACAATAAGTTGACCATCTTCTGGTGACTTTTCTTTTCCCCAAAGAGAGAATTTTTGTTCACCTTTTGCTATAACAACATCGAGATTATCTCCGTAATTTTTAACTACTTCATCACTATTTTTCTCTACAAAGTTGCCTTTCGCATCGATTTGTAACCATGTAGTCATATACACAAAATCAAGATCCATACCAGCATTAACTTCAAGAAATTCTGTTTGAATTTTTTCAAAAAGATTACTTACATATGCCTGTGTAGTTGGTAACTGAGCTTTTGGTTCTTCTACTGGTAAGTTTTGTGCTGCTTCTTTAGTCATTTTGCTCTCCTTGAACTTCATTGTCAATAATGTAATTAATTATATCTACTTTGGTTGTCTTATATGTTTTTTTCTGTGAATCTATATCTAGCACATAAGATTTAAGTTTACCTTCCATTTGTAGCAATAGTGCCTTTCTGTGAGAACAGTTTAGTACTGTTGCTATTTCGGCAGTGTCTAATGACGGATTGTATTTTTCAACCAGACTTTCTAGCTCTTTCTGCCTATCTTCTTGGTTCATACTAAATCTCCTTGGAGTTAATCATTGATTTTCATTTATATTATATTATATTCATTTAAAAATGTAAATTTATTTTTTACCTTTTTTTTAAACAAATAAATTATTCTTATTTAAGAACTCTTCTACTGACTCCATTTTAGTTTTAAGCTTTCTAGGAAGCGGTAAATCAAGTCTTTTGTATACTTTTCTTCTTGTATAGTAGTGAGTTTTAAATATACCACATTGATTATCAACATAATCATACCATGTAGCTTTCTTTTCTTTATTTAATGGATCAAGACGCATAATTCTTCCAATCTCTTGTTCAATAGAACTACCATCTCTTCTATTATTTGCGTCACCTCTTTTAGGACTTACAGTATGACCAATATTTAAATGAGGTATGTCTAAACCTTCTTTAGCAAGTTTTGTCGCAAATAGTACATGTATTTTTCTATTTACAACGGTTTGAAGTATAGCTTGTCTTTCTTTTTTTGTTATTTGGCGATCTCTAAATTCTTCTGCAGAGTAGTTCTCTATTTTTACTTTCCATCTTTTCGCTCTTTTATCAAATTTATAGTCTAAAGCTAGTCCATCTTCTATCATTTCTTCTGCTTTGTTTTTAGATTCTATAACCATCCAATTATATCTAACTAGTCCACCATGAACAAGAACAGTCTCTATCCCTCTTAATCCGTTGTCATCTATCATTTCTATAAGTCTTTTTTGAAGTTTATACGCATAGTCAATAGACTCTGATAATACAAGTTGAAAATTAGTAGGTGACAGTTCATTAAATATATTATTAACTATAAGTTCTACTCTATCTTCATCTGAATATAATTTATGTAATAAATAACCGTAGTCTAGATTCTCACCTCCAGCATTAACTGAATCATTACTGTTGGTTTTAGAGGTTTGTTCATCTACAAAGTCAGTATAAATGAACTTAACTTCAGGTTTAACTAATTGATTATCATTATATAGCTGTTGTCTATCTACTTCATGTAATTGCTTACCTATAGCTAAATACATTAAAAATTCACATTTATCTTTTCTGTCTGGCGTAGCAGTTACACCTAACATGTATTCCATATTTAAAGTACAGACAACATCCATAAACATATTAGAAGGTACATGATGTGCTTCATCAATAATTAAAACGGAATAATTATTATTAATAATACGAATTAATTCTTTAGACCTCTGAAGGGTCTGAAAGTTAGCAATGAGAAGCTTTTTATCACCAAATGAATTATGACCCGCACCTAATAATCCGATCTCCCCTGATAACAACAGAACTTTCTGCGCTCTGTCTCTAGCTTGGTACATAAGATCAGTTGTATGAACTAACCAAACAGCAGGTTTGTCTATTAGATCTATATATCGTAGTGCCATAATAGTTTTACCTGAACCAGCTGGAGCAACTAAAATACCACTTTCAGCATGAATATCCATTAAAGCAGACTCTTGATAGTCTCTAAGTTGCCATTGTTCATTCCAACCAAAATTTACATCATCAAATGTTTTATGTGTATAAGTAATGTCTACATCAGTACCTACAATTGATATTACATTATTTAAAAATCCTTTTGGTACAAACATAGAACCAGTAGCACCATCATAGATGTAAGCTTTAATATGCTTCTCTATATTAAATACAGGTTGTCTTTTTTGTTTTCTTGATACATACTCAGGGTTATAAAATGTCAACTCTTTTTCACAATATCTTTGTAATTCATAAGAGATATTTTTTATCTCTACCATACTATTTACTACTATTTGCATCTAGTTCTCCTACTCTTTCTTCTAGATCAGATAAAAATAATATACCATTCTTTTTCTTTACATAGACTCTAGGAAATTTACCACTCTTAAAATCACTATAATGTACAGCAAATTTATTTATTAACTTTGCATATTTAAACAGTTCAGACATTTTAACAATGTAGACTTCATCTTGAGTAGAAAAATGAATTGCAAGTACTCCAAGATTGAACTTACAACATTTATCGAATGCAATTAGTCCCTTGATCTGGTTAATTTTTACTAGGTTTTTTATATTAAATACAGTAGACTTTGTTCGTTTAGCTTCACATAGTACTCTATATTTACTTAACAATACTATCTCATCTGCTGGTCTATCTCCATTACCACCATCTCGTATTCTCATACGCCATGACTTGGGCACTGCTGCCCAAGCCAGTGCTAGCTCATCTTGAAAGTCTTCACCTTGTTGTAAAGACTCAAGACCTATTCTAGATCTATCTACCATACTTATTTATTAACATACACAAGTTCTTCTTGTATACCTTGTGTTTCTAACATATAAGCAGCTTCAAAATCAGATGTATGTGTAAGTATTACTATTGGATGTTGTTTAGCTGCACTTGAGAAGCCGTTAGCATCATTATTAGTAGTTAATCCCATATGCCAATATATACCTTGTACTTCAATTTTACTAAGTTTGATAAAACTCATTGCCATAATAACTGATTTATCACCATGACCAAGTGGATACTCTTGTTCTGCATATGTGTAACCTGGATAGCTTTCCCACTTATTATTTGCATCCTTTCTCCAACGTATCTGAGGATCATAATTTCTTACTTTACAAATATCATGTAATAAAGCTATAATAGCTATATTTGCTTCAGTGTACTTGTCTTCTAATTTATGATATCTAACTTTTTCACATAATAATTTGTGTACTTTTAGTGAATGATCACAAAGTCCACCATCAAGTGCATTATGATATCTAGCACTAGCTGGTGCTATAAAAAATTGAGACTTATCTAGAAACTTGATTAGTTCATCAATACCTTCTCTTCCAGTCTTTTTCAAAATATCTATGTAAGTATTTTTATTCTGGATAATAGTTTTTACATGTTCTTTATAGCTCATTATTTACCTCCAATGTACTTAAATATACTTGAAGTCAAGTCTATTTTTGCACGAATACCTGCAAGTCCAGCTAACGCAGATTCTCTAATACCTCTTAAAGCGTAAAGAGCATTAGTACATTCTTCAATTGTACCTTCAAGCTTAGCTCTTTCAGTTCTTTCTGCTTCACTTGCAAGTCGCATTGCTGCATCTCTTTGAGGAGCATTTTTTAACATAACAAACTCAGGAGTCATAACTTCATGTGATTGTACAATTTTTATTTCATTTTCTACTTCCTTGAAACGTTTACTAGCTATAGTCTTCTCTTCCAGTCTTTCTGTAACTTGTTCGTCTACGCTGAAAATATGTTGTTGCATATCTTGATCAGCTATTAATAATGCACCTATTGTAGCCGGTTCAAGTAAAGAAGAGTATGCAGTAGCTGGTTGAGTATCAAATCTTATAGATCTTTCAAGATTTTGAATATACTCTGCATTAGCTACAAGAGAATTTTTAATTTGTTCAATTTCTTTTGTAGTAGTAGATATAAACGCTGCAACAGCTAAATTAGTTTCATTTACTGCACTTACAATTTCATTCAACTTAGGATTGAATTCAACAGCTACATCTGTTTTAAGATCAGTCATTTTTTGTCTCCTTTTGTCATAAATTTTAATACTTTTTCTTTAACTTGTTCTAGTAGTGAAGTTTCTACAGCTTCTACTTTAGCTATTTCACTTAATACAGTTAAGATATCTACTTTGTAATTAACACCATCTTTTTGTAATAATGTAGAGAATTCTTCCATAGCATATGCTCTTTCATTATTTTCTTCTATACTTTCTCTGTTTAGTACTTCACTACCTTTTTTAGCTGACTTTAGAGGTATTAATTTAAGTGAAGCACTTTTATATTTTACAGTAATTAAACCAACTTGTACTTGTCTATTGATTTCATTCTTTGATGCAGCTAACCGCAATAATGATCCTGGATTCATAAAATATTTTTTATCAGCTCTTTGAATTATGCCAAAGCCTGTATGATCATGTCCACTTACAACAATGTCGTTATTGGTTTTTACATCATTAATAAGTGTATATTGATCAAAAGGTGGTTTATGATCTAACAACATACTATGTATGACACGTATATTAATAGAACTATCTTGTACTAACTCAGAAGAGTACCCAGTTGAATTATCTTTATCAAGTTCATTTGTAAATTCTTGAAAAGTTATGTATACACTATTTCCTTTGTTGTCTTGATGAATAAGCGGAGTAGTACTACTTAATTTAATATTTAATTGAGGTACTAAGTCAGCTAATACTCTTAATGAAGATCTTTCTAGTGTATTAATATTATAATTAAAAAGATCATGATTTCCTGGAGTTACAAATATATCAACAGGAGATCTACTTAATAGTTCTTTTGCAAAAACTAAAGTAGTATTACTAACTTGTCCGCCATTAAAAATATCACCAGGTATCAAAATAAAGTCAACGTCATGCTCTACTACTAAAGAATAAATTTCATCAAACTTTTTTGTAGTTGTTTCAATTAAATTATCTGTTCTATTCACTGGACTAGATACTTGTAAGTGTAAATCTCCGACAAATAGTATATTAATCATCTTTTTTCTCTTCTACTGCTTTATTAATGTCAAAAGTTTTACGAAGTTTAAATTCTTCTTTCTTACCTTTATTCCATCCATCTATGGGTCTCATATAACCTACTACTCTAGAAAATACTTCAGTTGGTTGTCCACATTTAACTTCACTCATTAGTAACCTCTACTTTTGCTATACCGTTATTAAGTTTCTTTACATGAATAGCCAAATTACCTGCTTCTCTTAGTTCTGAATGATGTGTAATTAATAGTATCTGTCTATTAAATTTTTGTGAATACTCCTTTAGAAAAAATGCTAAATTAATTCTTGCTTCCTGATCTAACATTTTACTGACTTCATCAAGACAAATAGGTCCTTCAACTTCTGCTAATTCACAAATGGAAAGTTGTAGTGCGAGACTTACAACGGTTATTTTACCTCCACCTTTTCCAACGAACGGTTTCTCAATTTTAACAGTTGTAAACCCATCATCTAAGAAGTAGTCTATTTCATGTTGATTTCTTCTTTCTTCTATGTTTATGATAAATTTGTGGTTACCGCCATATACAACATTTAGAGCATTAGACACTACTTTTTCTACATGTATTTTTATCTGACTTTTAGCGTACTCAGATACATGTCTAAGCAGTATCTGGATTTTGTCATTATTAGACAATCGTACTTTAAGATCAGATATATTTGAATTCATAGATTTAAGTATATTTATGTTCTCATCTCTTTTACCTTTTTGTATAAGCAAAGATTCTTTTTTAGCTATGAGCGACTTTTCCATTTGAAAAAGTAATTGTGTCATTTTTAACCTCTTCTAGTGTAAATCCACATTTAGTTGTTTTATCATCATCAAAGTAGCCATAGAAATACAAATCTTCTGGAAAAGTAGCGCAACCAAATATAATAGTTTTGTCTGGTTGTCTTTCAAAATAATACTTATTATCTACTTCTAAAATTTTAACTACATCATTAACTTGAGGTATGTCCACACCAGCAGTACTAGGCATATTAGAACTAGTTACTCTATATATTGTCATTATATAATCTCCGACATAGAGATCTCTATTTCTTTCATAAGACTGTCTATGTTCTTTTCAAGTACTTCTATTTCTAGACCTATTGTGTCAGGAGTTACATTATGTTCTTTCATCTTAGTTTCTATCTCTTCTTGTCTTTGTTTAAAGAACTTAAGATTTTCTTCTGCTTTGATTTTCTCTTCTTCTGCTTTCTTAATTTTCCTTTCGTAGAGTTCAATTTTTTCTGCAATTTCAGCTAAATTCATTTGCTTCTCCTTTGTTTACAAAATGGACATATGTCAAATTTACTATAAAACTCAGTTTGTTTTTCAATACTAATCTCATGCTCTCTTGCACATTGACTACATACTAACTTAGCACTAACTAGTAATTTACCTACTTGTACATTTTCAAATCTAATGTCACTCAAAATAGTCAATAATTTATCACTTGTTACTAGTTTAGTTAGATCTTCTTTTACTTTATTTATAGCACTTAAATCATTCAATTTATCTTGAATAATAGTATACTTATTTTGTACACTATTAAAATCTTCAATAAGACAAGATAGCTTACTGCATGCATTAACTTTTAAGTTTAACTCAGTTAAATCAACATGCTCTAATAAAGTATTTATTTTTGTCAAGTGCGCTGTTACAACGGTTTTATTTTTCTTTACTGTCTCGAAATCATTTAGAAGTTTTTTACAGTTTACTATATCACTTCTTATGCTTTTTAACTCAGTAGTAAGTGGAAGTAATTTAGTAATTACATCTACACAAGTATTGTACTTAACTACATGATAGTTATAATCTTCTTCTACTTTAATATGAGCTATTTCACATTCTATTAATATATTGAATAACACGTGTTCGCTCAGAAGACGTTTAAATTTGTCCGATATAATATGTATGGAAGCGTATTTAGCGCAAATCTCCTTAGCACGTGATACTCCTATATACGCTGTATTATATTTTATTCTAATATTTTTTAATTCGGTGAGTTTATTCTGTAGAACCTTTACTGTCTTTACTTTTTCTAGTAATATATTGACTTCTTGTAGTTTATCATCAAGACCTTCAAACTGTTTTAATTTCTCTTCTTGCACAATTTTATTCTCTTTAGTTGATTTTAATTCTTGTCTGTCTCTATACGCAAATACTTCAAATTCTTTAGCTGCTTGATCTACTGGAGTAGTACCTGCTAATTTACCTAACACAAGCGCACCGACAGAGGGGGATTCTGATATTAAGAATGGTGCGTCCAGCTGGAATGCGAAATTAAGTTCAAGCTCGGTATCACCGAACGAGTAACTTGGTTTCATTTCGAGGCAGTCCATAACCTCTTCAGGTATGTCTGATTTGTGAAATTGCTCCCCCTCTAGGTCGAAAGATGTCCTTCCAGCCAAAGTTCTGAACTTAGAAATTGATATGCCATCATTAACAATAGACACTTCACCTTTTTCAACTGAAATGTCTGCTGTGTTAAGTAAAAATTTACCGCCTTTAGGTTTATTTGTTAATAACCATCTAAAAGCATGAAGTATAGATGATTTTCCAGAGTCATTGAGTCCGGTTACAACGGTGAGATTTTTAGACAGCGGAACAACACTATCTTTATGGTTAAATAAGCCTTTAATGCGTATGCTGTCTATCATATGTGTCTCCTTACATACTAATCATTGATTTTCATTTATATTATATTATATTCATTTATAAATGTAAATTTATTTTTTACTTTTTTTTCAAAATGGTCAAAATATGAATATCTCATTGGAAAAATTCTCTCCTCACACCCCCTTATTAAATAAATAAAAATAAATATATTTAATTCTATAATATAAAGACATTAATATATAAGACTATATTATATATATATATATATATATATTAATAAAGGAGTTGAAAAATATTTTTTTCTTAAATTTGTATTACTAATTGATACATCTGTTATGAATCTGTATTAAAATAGAAACAACTCTGTAGATGCGTTGTAGTAAGCGATTGACGCGTATGTATAAGTATCACATACTAATATGAATATGTTCTTTGTGTGAGAAAACTCAATATCACCATTATATATAATTACACATTTGTGGAGAAGACTCTAATGATTTTAATCACTTGCGTTTTTAGGAAGTTATTTTGATTTTCATATGAATTTCTTCTGGTGTGAGAATCTTGAGTTTCGTATGAAATTTATACGGTAACTAGACTTTCAAGATCTTTTACACGCTTAGCTAACTTTTGAATTTCATTGAGCAATGGAGTAATTAACTTAGAATAAGTGACAGATTCTATCTCATTATCTTTATAAACACAAAGTAAAGGATTAATTTTTTCTACTTCTTCAGCGATTAGACCGTATTGCTTAGCGCTAGTTTCGTCTGTTTTATAGGCAAAATTAACTGGTCTTAGGTTATGAATCCATGAAGTATCTTCCATATCTACAACGTTTTCTTTGTATCTTATAGATGATGACGGTCTACCAATTTGACCTGTCGCACTAATTTGAATATCATAAGCAGCAGTAATAGTTGAAAGTGCAGCTTGACAGTAAAAAGCAGTTTGAGTAGCGTCTCCTAACATAATAACATTAGAACCATTTACGCTACCAATTCTATCTACATTATGTCCTATAACAATATTACTATTACCTGTAGTTATTGATTGACCTGATCCTGATCCTAGTAGAATGTTACCTGCACCATTTGTAACTTCATATCCTGCAGAAGCTCCTATTATAGTATTATTATCTGCTGTAGTTAATTTTCTACCTGCAAAGTAGCCTAAAAGTGTATTATCTGCACCTGCTGTATAAGTAGAAGCTTGATTACCAGCTGCCATATAACCAATTGCTGTATTTCTAGTACTAGAACTATAATTGTATCCTGCTTTATACCCTACAGCAGTATTTGATGATGAAGTAGCTGATAGTCTACTAAGAGTTTGAAAACCTACAGATACAGAAGAGTTACTTATATACTGCGCTGTGCCTTTCATAGCATCAGCACCCATGATAACATTAGATCCACCTGTACAGTAATAACCTGCACTATTTCCAACTACTGCGTTACCATTTTCATCTACATAGTTTAATGCGCCAATACCTATAGCTACATTATAACTACTTGCGTCTGGTGAACTACCGGAACCTTTACCGGCATCTTCACCTATAAAGACATTATCAATACCATCAACAATGTTGTAACCTGCATTACGACCTACAAAACAATTAGATGACCCAAGTGTAAGTTCAAACCCAGCTGAGTTACCTATAGCTACATTACTGTTTCCGGCTGTTAGTTTATACAATGCGCTATTACCTACAGCTACATTACGTTCTGTTGCACTTGTAGTTGTTCCACATTTTAAAGCACTAGCTCCTATTGCAGTATTATAGTTACCTGCAAATAGATTAGCACCAGCAGAAGAACCGATCATAACATTTTGAGAACTTGAAGTAATAATAGATCCGGCGTCGTAACCAATCATAACATTTTGAGAACTTGTTACAAGACTATATCCACTTTGCGAACCTACTAATACATTATAATCACCAGCACCAAGACTAGCACCAGCAGAAGAACCAATTGCTACAACATGATCACCTGAGAAACTTGCATGAAGTAATGCACCATATCCTATCGACACGCAGTCATTAGCAGATGATGTACTGCGCATTGATTCATAACCTATAGATGTGTTTCTATCTCCTCCATTAACAGCTCCACAAGAATTATAACCTATAGCAGTATTATATAAACCAGTAGTATCATTAGCTAGTGCTCTATATCCAATAGCAGTTATACCATCTTGTGCTATTAGAGCACCACCAGCAAGCCAACCCATAAGAACATTATAATTACCACTAGTAAGACTAAAACCAGCGTTAGTACCTACTGCTACATTTGAATTACCAGTTAGTACTTTTAATGCTTGGTAACCTACTGCTACATTTGAAGTACTAGGATTACCAGATAAACAGTCTTTACCTATTCCAGTGTTGTAAGTTGAACTTGTTGGAGTTGATCCACCTGCACCATCACCAACAAATACTGTTCCAGTTGAGTCATCAATAGTAATTGTGTCATCTAGGTATGTCTGCCATAATGATTGTGTTTCCCATGACCAATTAAAATACTCAAATGGAGGCTTTTCACTTGCATTCCATCCAAGAGCTTTTTTAGCTACTGACGGCTCTGTTTTTGTAAGAGATGGACTCCAATTTAATAATCTTGTTGGTTTTGCCATTATTGTCTCCTTAAATAATTATATATGTAAATCTACCGCCATCTGCTGTTTCAGCTACATTATCAAACCCTTTACCATCTGTTATTGTCTGTGCAACATCACTAAAAATAAAAGAGTCTTGATCACCTAGATAAGTAATTTTATCTAAACCTACTCCAGCTGCTAGCACACTTTCAATAAATTCTCTTAAGTTTACAACTAAATAAGATCCTAATGTACCATCTGTTCTAAGACTTATAAGCGCATGACCTTGATTTTCAATTTGTACATGATTTGCATTAGTAATGAGTTTCAAAGCTGTAAGAATTTCATTTGGACGACCTGATGAATTTTGTGCAGCAGCAAATGCTTTTATTTTTATTCTATAATTTGCATCAGATAAGCCAAGTCTTTCACAATTAATAAGACTACCTATTTTATTTAATTGCTCATCTTCCCAGTGATCTAGATCAAGTTGTCTGTATAGATCATATACTACTGATTCTACTTCTTGTGCTGGATCAGTTACTAGTGCTTCTAGCCAGTCAGCTAATAACATGTTAGACATAGCTTTCTCCTAATTTTCAATTATCTCTACTTCATCTGCTTTATATTGTGTAGCAATTCTACTTTTTGCTACTTCCATATAGTTTATTGATGACATACCATTTTCAGCATTACCGAGACCTGTACCTTCTAATGAGACTTCATCAGGACTATCGCTTGCATCAGAATAAATGTGTATTGTATTTACAACGGTTTCGTCTGTTTCAGGGCTAAATGTACATGGAATTTGTATTTCGCAATCTGCATTTTTTTCATATGTAAGTATATAAGTACCACCTGCTCCAGTTAGATAACCCATAAAAATGTAATTGTTGTAAGTAAGCAATATAGGCACTTCAATTGTACCAGTTGAACTATTGTAAGATGCTAACTTATGTATAGTACCATCATCTTTAAGAGCTATAGCATGTAATTTATAATTAGTATGTGTAGTAATATACAGATATGTACCACTATATTTTATACGATTAGGATTAGCTATACTTATAGTATTATTATAAGTTAATGTACCACTACTGCTTACAGATAAACTATACACATAACCTTGACTATCAGACACAAAAATATGTTCAGTTGTAGCAGTTGTACTAACATTCATTATTGATGGACTAGGACCAGCTGAATATGAGTCTTTTTTAAGTAGAGTGTAACCATCAAATGAATATACACTAAGTTCTGAAGTATTACAAACATAAATAAAATTATTGTCGACATCAACATTTACTGCTAGCGCATCAACTACTGAATGATTAGTTAGAAAAACTATATTTGCGTTTAATGCGTTATACTCATAAATAGATAAACCATTAGTACCATTAGCTACATATGCAAAGTTCTCTGTCATTACAACGTTATATGCGTCTTGTCCAGTGTCATACGCTTCGACTTCTGTTAGTGTACCATCTTCATTAATTAATATTGATACTATACCTTCTGCACCCATACAAGCTATAAGCACATTTCCGTATCCACCTATTCCTACTACTGGATGTGACATAGATAATTGGCGTATAAAAGATATCGTCCCATTCTCATTAATTTGGTATATTTTAACATCATTATTATCATCGCATGTGTACATTTTGTCGTTCAATATTACAGCATCAGCACGTTCATTTATTATACTAGTATTTGTATATTTAAGAGTTAGTTCATGTGGAGCTAAAGTAATAGGTAAGCTATCAGATGTAAATTCAAATAAATATTCAGTTTTTAATAGTATATTGATTATTTCTACAGACTCATTTTCTACGTTCATAATAGTAAATAATTTTTCTTCTGACGTCTCACCTATCTTGGCTTCAAACTGTAAAAGATTACTATAAGTACTTAATTCTTTAGCCATTTGTCACCTCTTATAGTAAAGTTATGTTTGAAACTGACCATGAAGAATACTGTACTTCTGCAGTAGTACCGTCACTTATAGGTATATTATCATCTAGTGTAGGACTGGGACTGGATGTTGTACCAATAGCAACTGCAACATCTGTAATTTTAGAATTATTTAGTTGTCCAACTAAACAGTTGTACCCATATACAACAACATCTTGACCTACTCCTAATGAATTTCCCCAAGTAGCTATTTTAGCTTTAAGGTCAGTCTTTTCATCTGTTGTAAGTGCTTCTGAAACAGTAAGCGTAAGCTTCAAGTGTATTGTAATAGGTGCTGGATGACTAAAGCTTACTACTTCATCATTACCTTCAATGTCTTGAATTGTAATATTAGATATTCCATATGAACCTATTCCACCTGCTTGTGCATCCCAAATAGCGCTTGCTATTTCAGTATCTTTACTTTCAACTGACCAAGTACTAGCTGATGAAGTAGTAGATCCTTTATAATTACTATTTAATGTTATAAGTGTATCTGCACCTGTGAAAGCTATACTTACAATTGTGAACTTTTCTTTTGCAAATGAATTATAGTCAGATGAAACTGCTATAGTATCTCCTGTACTGAAATCTAAAGTTAAATCTTGACTTGTTACAGTTAACTCAATATCACTATTCGCTATTGTGCCGTTACTAGTTGATATAGAAGTGTATGTAGCTGCATCACTTACTATTATTTCAAATGAGTGAGGTGGTCTAAAAGCTGAATCAGTAGTGTCTGTTCTGTTACTTTTTACTCTAATAAAATCTATTATACGTAATGTTTCATCTTCATTTAGCTTATTTACTGCATTATAAATTCCTGCATGACTACCACCTAAGCTATTAGCTATTTCATCATCTCTTCTAACTAGCATTTCAGGATCTGTCTCTTCATCAGAACCTATAATTGTAATATCAGGATTATTTATAGCTGTAATACCTGTGACAGGTGTTAGTATAGTATCTATTGTATCAGGAGATACGTCATTTGGACCTGTAACAGTACAAACTAAATCAGTAGTAACAGTGCCTCCTGTGCCAACAGTTACTTGTGAAAGAGTTTCCCAAACATTAGCAGGATTAGTAGATGCTTCAGCTCTAAAACCGGCTGCAATTACTACTGATGGTGTACCTGTTATTACAACGTTCTTTGCGACAGATTTTTGTGCTGATCGTCTTTTTATTTTATTTAGTGCCATTAGAAAATCAAGACTAGCGTTTTCAGCAAATTCTATATGAGAAGCATGATAACTATCTTGTAAAATTTCCCATATAGTTGACCAAACATCTGCAGTAATGTTCATAAATTGACCTTCTATAGTTTCGTCACTAAGTAAAGCTTCTGGATATTTAGTTCTTATTTTAGTTTTAAAGTCATCAATAAGCGTATCTAGTTTTTTTATTACGAAGCCTTCATTTGTTACACCGTATGCCATTACACTACCTCGTTAAAGTTAATTGTTCCATAGTCTCCTGTCATTTCTAGCGACATTTGATATGCTCTTGTTGCTTTATCTGTGAGTACTATTTTTGCACTAAGTAATGAAGTTATTCCTGGTACGCTCTCTACAACTCTTTTTATTTCTAGGTATCGTTTAAAGTCGGATGACGTTTTTGGAAATATTACTCCAAAATAGTCTACTCCTAGAGTAAGATCAAGAAACCACTCACCTTTAAACATTCTTAGTTTTTGACCAACTAATTGAGTTACTGCGTCATTATCTACTAACCAGACAAAATCACCATTCTCTCTTACTGCTAATCCATCTGAATCTACTTTAAGTACTTTTATAGTCATCTTTATCTCCTATACTTTTAGTTCATCAAAATGGTCTTTGTCTGTTTCTATATCAGCTCTATTTGATGTTAGAGTGGGTAATAATGCAGCTAATTCAGTTGCTACAGTAGCAGTTGCAGCAGCAGTGCTTACTAACACTCCAGGTGTAGTAGTTAGAGCTAGACCAGCTGACGCTAACCCTGCTTGTACTTTTGTAAGAGCATCAATTATTGTTTGATGAGAAGCTAGTAAATGTGTCATTAAATTACTAAGTTCTGACAGCATCTCATAATTAGTGCCAGTAAGAGAAAACTCACCAGTGGGTGATATTTCCAAACTAGATTCATCATTTTGTATTCTGTAGTTATCAGATGCTAACCCTGTGAGCGCTTTATTCCATGGCCTTATAATAGGCATAAATAGAGCATCTTTTAACTGGTTGTTAGCATATGAGTTCGAGTTAGATGCTACGTCACCATTTCCAGATAAATAGTCATCTACATCTAAACTAAAAAATAAAACTATACCTAGATCATTTACTTTAATTGGGTATGATGAATAGCACTTACCGTCATTACCGTTAAAAAATCCAACAGGTACTTCTGATATTGGTGGATATTCTTGTTCTTCATTAATAAAAGCTCTTTTACGCTTTACTAATGGTTCTATTTCTACTTTTTGTGTATCCTTATCATAAGATTTAACTTTACATGGCATACAAGTAAAAAATTGTGATAACTTATTCTCTACTATAAGATCAAAAACATCTTGTAGTTTATCAGGATTAAAGCCACTCATTTATTGCTGTAACCTCCATAGTAAAATCACCATCTGTATTATTTGCGTTTATTACTATCTTTTTAACTAAATAGTTAGTGTCAAAGAATCTACTCTTTATTTTTACTTCTGTGCCTACTTTTATCTCAGGATTCAGTAAGCACTTAAATTTAATTCCTTTTTCTGTATGCTTATCTTTTCTTTTACCAGTTTTTTCTTCATGATATCTTGGACTACCAATTAATCCAGAATCTAC
>Ga0233414_10000476_pt1 | contig 16631 bp, 26 predicted proteins | sample Na_anoxic_10_MG_FD_189020 | JGI IMG/M metagenome (GOLD analysis project Ga0233414, IMG submission 189020) | Seawater microbial communities from Saanich Inlet, British Columbia, Canada - Na_anoxic_10_MG | ecosystem: Environmental > Aquatic > Marine > Inlet | place: Canada: British Columbia... | reverse complement strand
TGCGGGGATCCCAGCCCATCGGGACGGGCAGGGTTGTCTCCATCGGTACCCACCGGCCGCGGCCGTTCGGGGGGATCTTGGCCTCGGCGTAGACGTGAAAACCGCGGCCGTTGCGGCGAAGAACAACGATGTTTGCAGGGATCCGCACCGTCTCCAGCAGGGAACCGACCACGGCGGTGTGGCAGTCGCAGTCCCCTCCGCCCTGGAACAACACGCGGTCGGGGCAGGTGAACATGTCGCCAGCTTCGTGCACGAACAAGAGGTTACGTTGCACCCAACCATGGATGATCCGCGCCTGCTGCGCGTAGTCGCGTGCTCGGGCTCCACCTTGGCGAAGTATCCGCACCGCAAAGGCGTGGATCGTGGGGTGCTCGCGATATTCCTTGATGATGCTGCGTAGGGCTTGGATGCGCTCCCGATCGGGATCGGCGCCGTCGAACTCTACCCGCTGAAAAGTCCAAGTGTGATCAAGGGCTGCTCGGGGATCCCACTTCTGGATCGGGTGTCGCTGCATCCTTCGATACTACAGCGGCCAGCCGCGGGATCAACTCTTCCGCGCCTACGTCGGTGAGCAAAGCGAACAGCGGCGCGGGGTTTCCTGCGATCCCTTCCTTGAGCGGCTCCACGATCAGCGTCGGCAGGGTGCCGTTCTCCCATTGGCCCTTGATGATGTCTTTCCAGTCGTCTTCGTGGATACCGGCCATCCAGTTGAGCCAGGAGATCAACATCGATTTCTCGTGGTCGGCGCCGTTGGTCGGCTCGCTGGGATTGGGCAGGGCTGCGGGCTGCTGCATGACCACACCAGCCGCGGCGAGCTGGGCGCGGATCTTGCCCTCTTCGACTCGCACGGTTGCACTGCTGGCTTTCTCGGCATACTCGCCCATCCCCTTGAAGAAGCCAGGCAGGGCCAGGGCGGCGACCTCCCAGCCCGATTTGGCACCGTCGCCACCGAGCCCACCGATCAGGCCCGCGTCTTTGAGGGTCCTCACCAGCCCGAGAACGTCGTCTAGCTTGTTCGAGGCGTTGGACTGCTGCACGAGCTGGAGCGCGGTGTTGCTGTGCGCTCGGATTCGCTCCATCTCGCGTTGGGCGGCGGATTCGCTGCGCTCGCGCTCTTCGATGCGTCGAGCCTCGGCGCTTTCTGCTTCGGCCTTGCGCTGCGCGGCCTCGCGCTCCCTCCACTGCCGTTCGACTTCGGATTGATGCTGAAGCATCGCCTGCATCGTGTCGGCGAATGACTTCGACTGCTCGCCCATTTGCGAGATGACTGCCGACTGTGCCCGCTGGCTCTCGTCGCGCTGAAGCTCCAGCAGGGCGCCGTATTCGCTCGCGATCCTCGCGGGCAGGTTGCCGGTGGCCTCGGCGAGCCTCTTCGCGACGACGCGATCGATCAGGTCGGCGACGTTGGCGCCTCCGTCTCCGTTGGTTTTGGTCTTGCCCTGGATGCTCTGCCGGTGAGTCTCGCGGGGGAGTTCGGCCGATTCCGGGGGGATCCACTCGAAGCCGTAAGTACCGCCCCCGAACGCCTCCTTGATGCGCGGCAGGGACCACTCCACGGCGGGCCAGTTGTCCAAGAATCCGGGGTGCGGGTCGATGCGGTTGATATTGACTGTGCCGTCTGTCCGCTCCGACTTCCACGGGGGTGTCAGGTCGGGCAGGTCTTCGGTCGTCTCGGTCTTTTTCTGTCTAGGCATGGGCCACCCAATCGCGCTGCCGCAGCTCGTCGTGGTCGTAGGCCATTCCTGCGAGGTAGGCCCAGGCCAGGCGGCGCTGCTCGTTGTCTCGGGGCACCTTGCGAGCTGTGCCTCCGTTGATCCTCGTCTCCAGCCCGAGCAGCCGTCGCACCGTGGCGGGGATCGCCTTGCGGTCTAGGCCGCGTTCGGCGAGTTCGATCAGCAGGACGATCGATTCGTCGCGTAGTCGTGCCTGATGCTTCTGCCAGCGCTGGATCGTCGTGGGGTGCACGGCCAGCAGGAATGCCAGTTCTCGCTGGGGAAGTCGGAGCCGCTGTTGTAGGCGGGTGACCCGTTCGGGCTGGAATGCTGCGGTCCCTGGTCTACTCACGGAGGCGCCTCACGGCGTAGACGCCACCGGCGAGCACTGCCAGGGCTCCCAGCACTGCCACGGCACCGCCAGCGGCCACCGGCGCCGCTTGCGCGGCCAGGCCCCGAAGAACTGCCAAGGGTTCGATCGGAACACCGCCGATCCTGCGCACGGTGAAATGGAGGTGTGGACCGGTCGACACGCCGGTGTTGCCCACCGTTCCGATCGTCGTGCCAGCGGCCACGCGCTGGCCTTGGCTCACGAGTCGGCGATCGAGGTGTGCATACCCGAACGTGAAGCCGATCCCCGGGTAGTCGACGAGGATCTGATTGCCTCCGCGAGCACCGTGCCAGCTCTTGCGGACGACTCCTGCCGCGCTGGCTCGGATCGGGGTGCCACGGGGGGCGCTGATGTCCTGGCCGTTGTGGTTGTGCGCGTGCCCGAAAACGGGATGTGTGCGGCGCCCGAACTTCGAGCCCATCCGGCGCCCGAAAAACTGCGACAGGGGAAGCACGATCATCGGGTCTGCCCGGTAAAGGGGTCGACGATGGGCAGGTATTCTGTGGCCTTGGCGCGGGGCTGGCTTGCCGATGCTGCGAGCGGTTTCGTGAAGCTGTCCGAGCCGCAGTAAGGGCAAAATTTCCAGCGGTCGAGAATCTTGGATCTGCAACCCTGACAGCTCCATGCGGCTTTGGCCTCGGCCGCTGCGCTCACTACGTCCACGAGTCGATCCGTGATTCGCCGCTGGGCGTCGTCGGCGACTGATGCGCCTATCTCGTGCAGGGCGCGGCCTACCTCTTCGCCTAGTTCGCGGTATTCGTCGGCCATGGATCCCTCCGATCGCTCTCGAGTCTAGTCGTCCTCGTCGGCGTCGGCGTCGGGATTCCACAGCGGCGCGCGGCAGGTGTCGCAGTAGACGGGCAGGGGCTGACCTTCCGTGCGTGAGTTGGGCTCTCCGCAGTCGCACGGGACCACGACCTCTCCCGGCGCGGTCGTGGTCAGGATCTCGGATTCGGGTAGCCACAGCTCGGCCTTGATGCTGACCTGGGCGCGGCCGTACCGCTGGATCATGATGATCGGCAGGGTGGGCAAAGGACACCTCCACCGCAACCATAGCGCTGCGTTTGCAGTTGTCAAGCTGCGGTAGTGGCTACAGGGCCAGGCCGGGGCACATGAGGTCCGCGGCGGTGATCTCCGTGCGAATCCTGGCCGTGGAGGTGGGGAAGAACGTCACGTCAAATTGGACGCGGATCGCGTTCGCGGCGAGCGTGTACCGCAGGAAAGTCCCCACGCCACCGGCGCCGAGTCGCTCGGCCATGACCGGCGCGATCCCGAGGTCATCGAGAACGGCCGCGCTGCCTCCGCTGAGCTGGATGTGCGTGCGCAGCGGCCCGCCCCAGTTGTGGGGCGATACGGCCGGGGTCGCCGTGACGTTTGCCAGCGTGTGCGGCATGGTCACGCGCCGAACTCCAGCGCCGTCGACCTCATATCCTGCCGTCGCAAATTCGGTCCCGGTGGGGTCGCGGAGGCTGGCATTGCACTGGCCGATCGCGACTCCTGATCCGACGATGGTCTGATCCTGCGTCACCTGGAGGGATTGCGACGGCCCGAGCTGGAGCGCGGCGGAAAGCGGGTAGTCCTTGTAGACCACGATCTGATCGAATCCACCGCCGCCGCTGCCCTGGGCCTCCAGGTTGAGCTGCCCGCCGGTGAATGCGAACTCGAAGATCACCGGAGCTGCCCCCACCAGGCCGGTCCACCCGTTCGGCCCTGGCAGGGCAACCTCGAAGTCATGATCGGTCCATTCCGACTGACAATCGGCGTGGAAGCCATCACTTCCGGTCGGGGTCGCGAAGTAGCGCGGGACGGTGGGCGCGGCGAGTTGCTCGGTGAGCACCGCCCATTGAATCGAGTGCACATACTCGACGTTGACGTGCACGCGCGCCGCGGTCGGCACCACGTCGCCCCAATCCGCCAGCGGCGACATGGTCACGGTAACCAGGGCGTCAGTAATCGCCGAGACGATCGCGCAAGCGGAGCCCGCGGACACCCAGACCCCGCCGATCTGGAGCTGTACGGCCACAACTCGATACTTGTTCGGCAGCAGCGCCCCCGAGACCGGATTGAGGTTGAGCGCGTGCGCGATCGAACCGGTCCACGGCGTCCCAGGTGCGCCCATGATGACGGTGACGTTTTGCTGATAAAGGGCCATGCGTGCCTCCGAGGTCCTCGGAGTCTACAGGATCAGTCGTCCCGGTGGGCCAGGTTGAAGGTGTCCTCCGCGCGCATCGTGCGCCGATCCGAGACTTCGATCGGCCCCACCGTGGCGATCATCTCCTTACGTCGCCCGGTGAGCTTGTACACCCGCGCCCGCTCCACTTCTTCGACCGTGAACGCCTGGGACATGCGGATTGCAGCCACCGCCGCCGCCAGGCCCATCAGCGCGAGCGCCTCGGATTGGAACCGCTGCGGCGTCGGCATCGAGATTTCACCGTCAGATATCCAGATCGCCCACATCGGAACCTCCGCGCGTCGTTCGCCCGTAGGCGTCGAGCACCGCCAGCACCACCGAATCCGCCCGCTGTTGCGCCTCGATGCGCAGCAGCTCGCGGAATCCCTCCGACAGCACGAACACCTCCGGCTCGCCCTTACAGCTCACCTGCCACTGATTGATCGCGTCCATCACGACCACCCGCAGCGACGGACCTGCCGCAAAGACGTGGAACGTCGATCCCCCGTACAGATCGATCCGGAAACCAGGGTAACGCCCCCGCGGGGGAACGGGAGCGCCAGGGCTTGCGCCCACCGTGGCAGGTTCGCGGGATGGGGACACCGCCCTGCCTCCGGTCCCTTCGGTCATCGGCCGCACGGACAGCAGCACATCAGGAGAGCTGCACGACCCGAGCGAAGCACCGAGCCCGCGCACCCAGATATCGCCATCCTGGGCAACGACCTCATAGCCCGAGCGGATCAAGCTTCCCCCGTGCTCGACCAGCGCACCCAGCGCCGCCGCCTCAGACTCAAACGGCCCCAGGTTGACCAGGGTTTGTTGCCAGTGCGGCGCGAACGCCATGATCACCCATTGCTCGGCACCCATCAGCCGCCGCCCTTGGCATCGTCCGCAGCCCGCAGACACGCGTTTGCGTCGTTGAGGTTGCACACCAAATCATCAAACTGCGCAGACGCGATCCGCGTCAGGGTCCGAGCCCTGCGCATGTTCCCCCGTTTCACCATTTCCGGATCCCCGGTTTTGCTGATCTCTACGTCGAGTTCGTACCCGAGGTCATCGAGCCGATCCCCGACTTCGTGGAGCACCTTCGCGATATCTCGGATCTCCTGCTGTACGTCCATCAGCCGCCCTCCCCTTTTTCGAGACGTTCGGCGAGCATTTCCGCCCCCTTGAACGCCTGCGCAATCGCCGCGAGTCGTCCCCGCTGGCTCCGCGTCAAGCGCTGGTGTGCCCAGGGCTGGCTATACGACTCATCGATCGCCATCCAGACCAACCACAATTCCTCCTGCGATAGCTCGACGTAGCCGCGCCCCGGCTCGACCTGGTACTCGATCCCCGCCGTCGTTTTCCATCGTTCGGCCATCACTCCACCGCCCGATCGATGCAATCGCGAGCGGACTGGAGACAATCGATCGCCTCTTCGAGATCATCCACCGCCAGCTCCATGCCCGCCCCCCGCTCGGACTCTTGGAACGACTCGGGCAGGTTGTCGAACGCCTCTTGTTCTTCGTCCCTGGCCTCTTCGATCTCGATTTGGACCGAGTACAGGTGATTGGATAGCCGCTTGAGCGTTGCCCGCCTTGCTTTGTTCATCTTGATCCCCATCTCCGTTGAAGCGCGATCCCCCGACCGCGCAGTTAACTGCAATTGCAGCCTACCCCCCTACTGTTGCAGCGTCAACGAATGTCCGTCGCGGGAAATAGTCAGACCTTGGAGCGCGATCCGTCGTACTCCACTACGAACCGTTCGCCGGTGGCAGGGTCCAGGTACCGATCCCCCGGTTTCAACTTCTCCCGCTGGCTCAGGATCACCGCCCACACCGCCCCGGGGGGCCAGTCGGCAGGCAGCTCCCCTTTGCTTGTCCAATGAAAGGCGACCGTACGACCACGGTTGATCAAACCGACGAGCTGCGCACCGCACGCGAGCCCGCAAAGGAAGACCACCGCGCCCACCAGTCCGATCCCGATCGGCTCCATGACCGCCTCCAGGTTGCCCCCCGCAGGATACCAGACCGCCCGCCGTTTTGAGCGGACGCTTGATCCGTCCGCTCAAAACTCCGTTGATTTTAAAGGGGTTTCTCGGAGTTGTCGGAATCCCCCCATGGTCAGGCCGCGCGGATTGTGATGGACTCCCGCGGGGCGACCTTACCAGCCACGATCCCCCGATCTGACAGCCACCTGAAAAAAAGCCGTTGATCGATCCGTAGCTGATAGGCCAAGCCTTGATCGATCCGTAGCGGATCTATCAGTTTTTGATAGATCCGCAGGTCAGTCCCGCGGATCTTGCGCATTAGTGGGAGCTATCGAAGGAAGCCGCGGCCGGAAGTGATCGGAAAGTCAGCGAGCCCCGGCAAGAGCCCAATCCGCGGCGACGTAGAACCCACCGTCGCCGGTGGTTTCTTCGGCCGTTCCGGTGAACTCCAGCGGCTCGACCTGGCCCTGCCACGGAAGCACCACCTGGCCCGCCTCCGTCCAGCTTCCCGATAGCTCGCCCGCAGCGGCGCCGTTGCCGTCCTCGAGATCCCCGCACCAGGTCGCGATATAGAGGTAGCCCGTGCAGCTCGCCGAGCCCGTCAGCGCGCAGCCCTCGCGGGTGACCTCGGCCGCGCAGTACCAGACCGCTTCACCCTCGGCCGGGTGACCGACGACGACGCGGAGATCCCCGCCGAAAGCAGCAGCAGCCCACGAGCAGGGATCAGGGTTGGAGGTGTCGTTGTTGTCGTCGTCGTCGAGCAGCTCGCCGCCGCTGTCGTCGTCGTCGTCGTCGTTCGGGATGACCAGCTCGGCAGCACACGCGACGACCAGCGCAGGAACGAACCACAGAGCCAGCCAGCGGGGGATCACTCCCCGCCGATCGCGCCGTTGAAGCGCTTGACCGCCTTTCCGAGCTTGGAACGGCCCGAGATCCCGTCGACCTCGATCGGCTCGACGCCAGGAAGCCCTGCCGGATACGCCTTGAGCACCCGATCGATCGCAGTGATCGCGCTGTTGGCGACCTCGCCCGCTTTGACCTTGTTGGCGTTTCCGTCCATCTCGCCGTAGTACACCGACGTGCGGCAGAGATAGACGACCTGCATTCTTCGAGTCTCGATTTTCATGATCCGCCCTTCCAGTAGTGCGGCATCGAAACCGACTCGACGGCCGCGCGTTTCTCGTGATCTTCTACCATGCGCAGGTAATGATCCGTCGATCGGATAGACCTGTGACCCAGGATCGAACGCAGCACCCGGAGAGACACACCGCCCCGATCCGCATGGATTGACCAGGTTTTCCGAAGTGAATGCGCGCTGGCCCGCTGGATCCCCGCCGACTTGAACGCACCGCCGAGCACCCGCGCCGCTTGCCGAGTTGTCAGACGCCCCGAGCTGTTGCGCGACTGGAGCAGCGGCGCCGACCCATCGACCCGAGAAAGATCCCCGCTCAGGTTCCACAGCAGGTCTGCTAGATCGCAGCACACCGGAACGTCTCGACGTTCGCCGTTTTTCGGCCGGTCGCGCATGACCTCACCGCGGCCGACTGTCCGACGAACTCGGATCGCGTCGACCATCCCACCCGCAACCAGACCTCCAGGCCATACGTCCGACACATCGAGCGCGACCGCTTCACCGATGCGCAGCGCCGAGAGAAAGCACAGCCCGAACAGCGCCCGATCTCGAATCGAGCTCAATTCGGCGAAGGCCTTCGCCACCTCGGGACCGGTCAGGGTCCGCGCCCCAGCCTCAGACACGGCCCACCGCCCGCAGTTCCGCCGACCACCACCGGCCAGCTTGAGCGGGATCCCTCGGTGCGCAAGCCCCGGATCCCTCGGTGCGCATCGTCGCCGTAGCACGCCTCAAGCTGGTTTCTTCGGCTAGGGCTTGTTCGGCCCGGACCTCGGCCAGCGCTTCGCCGAGCATCCTCCGGCAGATCGAGACGTGCCAGGTTCGAGCACCCAGCGGCCACCGTGGACCACGACAGCCGATCCGAATCTCGGCCAGCCAGGATTGGAATTCCAGGGTGGACCCGTCCCAGGTGACTTGTTCACCATCTCCCACACAGACCTTGCTGACCCAGCGCCGCGCTAGCTCCAGGAGATCAAGACGGATCCGGATCCCGAGTTCTCGGATCTCTTGCCAGAGTTTCACACGCGTGCGCGAGGCGCCCTCCGGACTGCGCACCGAGGGATCCTTACCTGGAGCCCTGTGCACGGAATCATCCACAGACGCGCACGTCGCCGCATTCGCCGGTGGATCAGCTCGGAGACGCACCCGCCGCACCACCTGGCCCCCGCACCAGTCGAGCAGGCCCGCCGACACCGCACCGCGGCGCCGACGCCATCCCCACATCGCCAGGTTGACCTGTGAGACGCGGATCCCCAGCTCCCGCGCCACCTGCCGCGCATCGAACCGCCATGACCGGTGGGGCCGCGCGCCATCGAGTGTAAGCAGCCGCCAGGCCCACAGACGCACCGGGAGAAGCCCGGGGAGCTTGCGGAGCGCCTCCAGGTCAGCCCAGCACACCCGGACCCACGAGCGGAGCGCAGAGGGGGCGAGACGCCAGCGCCTACCGTCGCGCTCGACCCAGGCCGCGACACCATCGTGGTTGCGGCCGTCCTCGCAGCGGCCGAGCAGGGCATGTTCGACCGCGCGCCGCGATAGGCCGGTGGACTTCACCAGCTCGGGCACCGTCCACCAGCCGCCAGGCCGCCCTGCCATCTGGACCGACACCAGCACCGCCCCCACCGCAGGCACCTGCCCGCGCATGACAGCGCGCGCAAGCCCTTGCGGATAGTGGTAGCAGCGCACCTAGTCGCCGCCCTCGTCAGGGAGTGAGGCACCCGCCAGGCCGCACCTGCCGGTGGAGAAGTCGAACGCTCCGCACGGCTCGCCGACGCACGGAATCGCCTCTTTGCCGATCATCTCGCGAAAGCCGCGCATCACTCGCCGGTGATCGATCTGGACGTTGACCACCTGGCCCACGATCGCGCGCTGTTGCGCCCTCGTCGCCGCGGTCTGCATTTCAAGGTTGTAGCAGGCCCCCCAGAGCTGGCCCATGAGCATAGGGCAGGCTAGGACAGTCGAAAGCACGGTAGCCACCTTCCAGCGGCGCCGTTGTCCTAAGAGGGTTGCGAAATGCGCCCCTGACCCTATGATCGGATCAGGTTTGCAGTCCGTTCTCTGTCAACGACGCTGCAAATGCGGGCCGGACGGTTACTGGCCGTCCGGCTCGCCTCGTTCTTCCCCCCCAAAGACTATCACGGCACACGCACCGAGCTGTGGAGCTTCAGCGTGCACATTTCCACGGTGATCGGGTTCACACCGTCCCGATTGGTCCACGTCGCCGCGACTCCATCGAGCAGATCCCGCGAGAAGTTCCACGCGGCGACCAGCGGCGCCGCCGCCGCGGGACCGCCGATCACGTTCAGCCAGCACAGGTCCGGAACGGCCGGAGCCCCGTATTCTTCGATCGTGTGAGGCACCACCACCGTGGCACCGGCGCCGATCACGATCGGGATCGACCTGCTGTAGAGGATGGAGATCCCCGCCGTGTTGGCCCTGTTGGGCGAGAACAGCGACGTGGACACGTACGTGGGCGACAGCGCGAGCGCGGGATCGTCGTTGTCGCAGCCCGGATTGTTGATCTCCGGAGCGGGGGGCGGCGCCGCCTGGAGACGGCCCCAGCAGCCAGCCGCGGCCGGGGCACCCTGCGTCCCGATCCCCATCAGCAGGGGGTCGAGGATCGCACCTCCCACCGCGTCACGTAGCGCCGCGGCTCCGAGGTTTGCGCCCGCCGCGGAGGGAATCGCGCCGATCGCGTCGTCGGCGTGCCAGGTCTTGCGGTTGTCGATCACACCCAGCGGCCCGAAGTGCGGCGCCAGCATGATCGCCTCGACCACGATATCGGCGGGGTTGGCCCCACCGCTAAGGAGCTGGATGTTGGTGGCGTCGATGGTCCCGATCCCTACGGGGTTGAACGCATCCAAGCCCGCCTCGAAGTGCGCCGCGGCGACGATCATCGCGGAGGGGATGTTTGCCTGCCCCACCAGGTCCAGCCCGTGCGGGACCAGCAGTGCCCCACCGCCTGCGACGGTGACCGCCACCGGGGTGCGAAAGTGAGTCGTGACCGCCAGTTGAAGCGGGGCGACGTTATCGGCTCTCAGCATGGCTTTTTCCTCATTGGGTCGCACCCATCTGGCATTCCGCCGTCGTGTCGGCGTCTTGTAGGCAGTACATATGCACCCGCACGAGATCCGCCGCGCGTAGACGGTCCACGATCAGGTGAGCACCGGACACGATCGGACCGATGATCTCAGCCTTGTAATCCCGGTTTCCCCAATACCACCGCAGTTCGACGTACAGATCGTCAGCACTGCCGCCGCCTGCGTTGCGAAAGCCGAACGTCTGCACCTTCATCCCCCGCACGTCCATCAACAGGCCAGGGCCTTTCTCGTCGTCGATGGTCTGTAGGTTGAAGTGGTGCGAGACGTGAGCACCGATGCACCCGTGCAGGTGTCCGAATCCTGCCGAACAGGGTACGGATTCGCCTCCACCTGGCCCACCGTAGCCGCTCATTGGTTCAGCCGTTCGAGGATATCGGCACCGTAGCCACCGGGCAGGATGCTCGCTTGAATGTTGAAGTTGGCGAGGTCTGGATCCCCGCCGCCGTCGTCGCCCGTCCAGAAGGTCAACCGGACCTGTTGGAAGTGCGGCGAGGGGGCAAACTGCCAGGAGTAGCACCCGTTCGTGCACTGGAGCTGCGGCCCGATCTCCTTCTGGTAGGTCTGTATCGGCCGGATCTGATCGTCCTCTAGCGCCCCGATCCTGATCTCCATGTCGCACCGGAACCACGCGGACTGAGAATCACCCAGCTCGGCCGAATCCGTGGAGAAGAACATCTGAGCCGCGGGCATCCGGACGATACGCGATCCCCGGGTGGACCTCGACCCGATCAGGGGCCAAGCGTTGATGATAGGAGACGCCCAATCCGCGGTATGGATCGGCCCGCCGATCTGGACCAGTCGACGCCAGTTGACTTCGCCGCTAGCGTCGACCCATCCGATCGATCGGCGGTTGAACCTATCGGGCTGCGAGCCTTCCACCCTGGGCTAGCCCTTCTGGCGCCCGTAGGGCTCCGTGGGCATGATCCCGAGGTTGGTGATCGGCGGGAAGTCGATGCATTGGAAGGTGATCCACACCTCCCAATCCGCAAAGGCTGCGGCGCCGTTGACGGTGAGCACCTCATCCTTGCGGAAAGGCCAGCCGAATCCCGCAATGAAGTGCGGACGCTCACCACTGCCCGTGATGTTCGACAGCGGTACCAGGTGTGCGGCGCCTGCTCCGGGAGCATCGATCACCGGCGTGAGGTTGTCGCGGTCCTCGCGAGCAAACTGCACCTGCACGAGATCCCTGCCCCAAACGTCTACCGCGGGGTCGGTGTTGACGACGTGACAGATCGAGGTCACGGACACCACGGTGGTCCACTCGGCGAAGCGGATCGAGCCCTGCACCACCGTCGTGTCGTCGTCGAGCATGTGCAAGGTGCGTTCGGTGGTCACCTGACCGGGGAACACCTCGCGATCGGGTCCGATCGCCACAGTCGGCCAGACGTGGCGCGCGTGCTTGGAGTCGACCCACCGCTGTGGGAAGCCCACGCCTGGCGTCTTGTCGCCGTACTGCATCGCGCGCTTGACGGCCTCGTAGGCCGCGGGGCGTGCTTGCTTGAGGTCCTCCAGCCAGCGCCGGAACTGCTCGGGGTTGGGGTCACCTCCCGGCGCCAGCGGTTGCGCGTTGGCGTCGGGCTGGTAGCCGGGGGATGGAGCATCCCCGAAAAACGGATCGTGTCCGTTCGGGTCCGACATGGCGGCGCCTCCCTAGCGCGTGGCGCTACTGCTGCACGTTGCGGCGGCTCGACCCGATCAGCCGGAGGTACATGATGACCTCCTGGTTGAAGTTGGTCAGCCCGGCGCCGATGTAGTCCACGAGCTGGAACGAGAAACTGAACGACTCCTGCTGTGTCAGGATCAGCGGGGTATCCAGCTCCCACATCGCCGCGGCCGACGCGATCCCGTTCGCCGTCTCCCGAAGGTCGGTGACCGGGTTGGTGGTGGTGGCAACACCGGTCATGCCAGCGCCACCGGGCAGGGTCGCCGCGGGGCCGATCGGCCGCGCGTAGTCGTCGGCGCCCTTGTTCATGATCACGACACAGTGCCGGAAGAAGTTGATGTTGTCGTCGGGGTCGTTGCCCGCGGCGGCGTACACCCCGATCTTGTTGATCTGCCAGGAGGCGCCCGCGGGGATCTGCCCGGCGCTGATGAGGTTGGTGTGCAAGTAGCTCAGCGGCAACGCGAAGCCCTGGCCCGCCTGGCGCACCGGCGTGATGAACACCGGGTACTCCTGCGCGACGACAGCGCCAGCGGGCCAGAGGTGCGCGCTGTAGAGCTGGTCGGTGAGGTAGCGGGTTGTGGACGCGGGGTAGTCCATGTTCGGGATCTGCGGCGGGGTGAATGCCGACTGATCCTCGGGTACCAGGGCGCCGTATTCGTCGTTCATGTTCCGATCTCCTCCGGGGCCATGCCCCCGTGGTCAGTGTTCCGTTTGGGGGCTAGCCGATACCTACGGCCGCGTCGTGCAGGGACCGGCCGCGGCCACGTCCACCGCGACCTCCGCGGGTCGGACGCTCGCGCCACTTCTCGGCCGCTGCCGCCTGGCTCGCTCCCTTGTCCATCCACATTTGGACCGCGCGAGGCTTGCGGGGCTGCGCCTTGCGCTGGACGGGGTGACGGACCACGGCGGGGTGCGTGGCGTGCTTGCGTCCCCGGACGGAGGCGCGGCGGCTCTCGTACTCGGCGCGCGCCTCGGCGATGATCCGCCGTCGCATCGGGCCGGGGGGCATTCGCATCATCGCGATCACCTGGATCGGGGTGCGGACGCGAAGAAGCCAGGCCAGGCCGCGGCGCGACAGAACACGCGCCAGTCGCCGGGGGATCCCACCGGGAACGGGGTGCGGCGGCAGCTTGCCCAGGCCGTCCACCACCAGGTCGCCCTCGGGGCCGGTCATGGTGGCCTCGTAGTCATCCTCGAAGCCTGCCAGGTCGCCATCTTCCGCCGCGGCCTCCGCGTCGGACAGATCCCCGTAGACCATCACGTCGCCGAACTCGCTGATTGCGTCGTTGTCGGCCCACCCGCCCCACGGCAGGAATCCGCCGATCAACTTGCTCAGGCCGCTTCCGACCATCACACCGATAAAGTACGGGGCGGCGCCCTTGTACCCACGGTTGACCAGCGGCGCCAGCGCGACACCGCCAGCGATATCCAGCAGGGCGTGGATCTTCGGGTCCACCCTGCCGGTGAGGTACTTGTTCGAGAGGGTCATCCCGACCACACCGAGCCCACCGCCGATCACGATCGGCATCATCACCGCGGGCTTTGTCAGGGCCTTAAGCCCCTTCAGCTCGATCGGGTTGTTGGCGCGGCGGTAGACGATCTTCGTCTTGGTCTTCTTGCGGGGGTTGACCATGAGCGCGGCCGGGTTCGGGTTGGACATCGAGAGGTAGATCGGGTCGCGCTTGGAGCGGGACTTGCGCGGCTTGCTCGCGCGTGCCTTGCTGGACTTGCGCCCCTTGACGAATCGGCCCTTGGAGTTCCTGCGCGGCATTGCCATGGCTATCCCTTGATCCCTTCGGGTTCAACTGTGTAGGAACCGCCTACGATCGCCAGCCTAGACGATCGCGCGTTGGCACACAACACCGGTAGATCCCCGGTGAACTCGTGCACCCATTCGATAATCTCGCCGTTCTTGGAGGTCTGGTAGGTGATTCTCGGGATCTCGCCGAGACGAAACAGCAGCTCGGGACCGTAGTGCGGCGCGTGGTCCGCGCCGAGCACCACCAGCCCATCCTCCGCTTCACCCCAATGGAATGCCCGGTACTGTTCGATCGCGTCGACCAGCTCGTCAGGGTCCACGCCGAGCAGGTCTAGCAGCTCTTGATCGTCAGCGCGCACGGCGAGCCCGGGACTGGCCCAGAACGCCCACGGTGACGATCACCGCCGCACCTACGCCCATGATCAGCCCGTAGCGCTTCAGCGGCTCGAACATGGCCTCAAACCAGCCCGGGCTACCGTCGCCGGGCATCCCTGGCAGCGGAGGCATATCGGGCAGGGTGACTTGGACACCAAAGGGATCCGTACCCGTCGCCGGTGGCCGGTAGGAGGTCACCAGGCCGCGGGACTCGGCCGCGCGCTGTGCCGCCATCTCCCGCGCCCGCTCGTCGCCGACCAGCCGAGCCTGCTGCTTTTCGCGGACATAGGCCACCTGCGCCTGCCGCGCAGTGTGCACCGCCTCGATCGCCAGGCGTTCTTCCTGGAGCACGCGCGCCCGCTGGGACCGCACCGCCGCCACCGCGCCCACCGTCGCAGGGATCGCGATGATACCCAGCCCGACCACGACCCAGGGGAAGCCGAGCCCGCCGTCAGCTATCCGCAGCGCCCGAGCCTGTGCCAGCTTGAGCACGATTGCGCGGAGCTGCGGCGTGCGGTCGGCGGGAATCCTCGCACGGTAGGCCGGGGGGAGCTTCGCCCGCATGGCTCGGACCCTGGCCCACGCCTTCGATGCGCTCTGAAGCGCGGCGAGGACGTGCCGCGCCTCGAACATTCCGGGGATCGCCATCATCGCCTCCGCGCGGCCATGTAGACCAGGCCACCGGCCAGGGCACCCAGCCCGATCCAGCGGGGCACGGGAGCCCAGGGGGCGATCGGCGTGCGCAGCCAGGTGAAGCCCGGCAGCGGCGGCGCGTTGGGCGCGGTCGGCAGGATCGGCATCATGCCCCCCCGGTGAATGACCGGAGCGCCGGTGAACGGGTCGAGAGCCACGCCCGTTTGAGTCTCCTGGATCCCCATCCCGATCCGCTGGCTCACATCGCCTGCCGTCGCGAGCCCGGACGCGATCTGGCGCATGACTTCGGCCGGGTCGGCTTGCTGCTGCATGGTGGCCTCCTTGCGCCATCGGCGCCGCTGTTTCTTGACCGCTTGCACGATCTCTCTACGCTTCGCACCTGCGGCGCGCATCTGTCGCCGGAGCTTCTTGAGCTGCTTGATCCGCTTCGGACCTAGCGCCCGAGCCTCTTTTTTCTTGGCCTTGAAGTACCGCTTGAGCTGCCCGATCTGCTCGGGGGAAGCGCCGCGGGCGCGAGCCTCGCGGATCTGGCTGCGCTCGATCTTGGACAACTCCGCGATCAGCTTCGCCACCCCGGTGGCAGCGGCGAATGCTGCGGCCACAATGGCGGCGGCAGCTCCGATGATTGCGCTAACCGGCTCGCCCAGATCCCCGTACTGCTCGCCCAGATCCCCGTACTGCTCCCCGCTCCAGTCGTATGGGGCGAGCACTTCGGAGAGGGGGATATCGTCAGAACGGTAGGTCATCGTCGGTTAGCTCGTACTCTCCCAGCGCTGCGCGTAGCGCGTCGGGGTCGATTTGATCGAGAGCATACCCGAGATCCGGTAGGTCATCGAAGGAAAGGCCAGCGTCCTCCAGGTCATCGGCGACCATCTTGAGCGTGTTCACCTGATCCCACGTCGCCGCGTCGATGCTCTGCGCAGCGTCCACGGCCAGCCCGAGATCTCCGGGAGTCAATCCCAGGTCGCTGAGTTGATCGATCAGATCGGCCGCTTCGGCTGCGGCATAGGCCAGGCTTTCGCCGGTGGCCTCGGCATAGGCTCGGTTGATGTCCTTGAGGGTCGCGTGTGCAAACACACCTCCTGCCCCGTCGCCGAACTTCCATCCTCCGCGGCCGTTGTGCCACACCTCCGTGTCGAGGTGTTCCCAGCTCGTGATCCACTCGTCGACCAGATCGGGATCGCCGGTGGTGTGCTCAAGTGCCAGCGTGATCGCGTCCTTGAGGTGTTCATAGGCTAGTTGCTTGTTCTCGCGCATTCGCCCGAGCAACGTGTGGCGGGTGACCACATACGCCTCATCTTCGTCGGCCTTGGCTCCATGCTCGGCAATCTCGCGGAGTGCTCGGCCGCGGTCTGCATATAGCTCGTCGCTGATGCGCTCCACGTTGGTGGTGAAACCCGAATCACCGCCAAGGGCATTCATCTTCGCGACGGTCAGCTTTTTGTACCGCGGGGGGTCTTCTGCTGTGCTGCCGAACCGCTTTTCCCCTTCGCGCCAGTAGCCGCGAGGATGGGCCGATGCGTGGCGCACAAAGAGGTCGCGTTGCGTCACACCAGCCTCCGGATCTCGTCGGGTGACGCCTTGCGGGGATCCCAGCCCATCGGGACGGGCAGGGTTGTCTCCATCGGTACCCACCGGCCGCGGCCGTTCGGGGGGATCTTGGCCTCGGCGTAGACGTGAAAACCGCGGCCGTTGCGGCGAAGAACAAC
>Ga0233414_10000475_pt1 | contig 16651 bp, 12 predicted proteins | sample Na_anoxic_10_MG_FD_189020 | JGI IMG/M metagenome (GOLD analysis project Ga0233414, IMG submission 189020) | Seawater microbial communities from Saanich Inlet, British Columbia, Canada - Na_anoxic_10_MG | ecosystem: Environmental > Aquatic > Marine > Inlet | place: Canada: British Columbia... | reverse complement strand
AATTGGGAAGCACTGAGTCTGGCTTTTCCAGGTTATATTGGCAGTTTTATTACCAAGTTTCTCAATGCATCAACTGCGGATGGGTATAACCCGTACCGCATAACCCGAAATGGTATAAATTGGGAATGCCCGGATCCAGATGATCCATGGGCTTATATCGGTTACTGGGGTGATCATCAGGTAATCTATCTGCAAAAACTTCTGGAACTCCATGAATCTTATGATCCAGGTGCCTTGGATGAGTGGCTGGAAAAAGAAATATTTGGATTTGCCAATGTACCTTATCGAATCAAACCTTATAAAGATCTAGTTAACAACCCAAAAGATACGATTGTATTTGACCATGAGCTTAATAGTGCAATTAACAATAAAGTCAAAGAAATTGGATCTGATGGCAGATTAATATTGAATATGGATAATACTATCCGATATGTTAATCTTACCGAGAAGATTCTTGTACTGCTTCTGTCAAAGTTGAGCAACTTTGTTCCTGAAGCTGGTATATGGCTAAATACACAACGTCCAGAATGGAATGATGCTAATAATGCGTTGGTGGGTAATGGAGCATCAATGGTAACTCTTTATTATTTGCGAAGATTTGTAAAGTTCTGGAATAGTAGATTCTCGTCTTGCCAAATAGATTCCATTCATATTAGTGCAGAACTAAAAGTACTGTTTGATAAAGTTTTAAAATTATTTGATGAGAATACTGGAATACTGGCAAACGGTTTTTCCAACAAAGAAAGAAGACAATTTGTTGATGTGTTGGGTAAAGCGGGTGAAGATTATCGTAATAGTGTCTACAGCAATTTGATAGGTGAGACTAAAAAGAAAATACAAACAGCTGAACTGACGAGATTTACCCAATTAACTCTTAATTATATTGACCAATCAATTAGAGTGAATAAAAGAACGGATGGATTATACCATGCTTACAACCTTGTAAAATTTGAATCAGGTGAGATAACCATCAGGCATTTGTATGAAATGCTTGAAGGGCAAGTTGCAGTGATAAGTTCTGGATATTTATCAGCATCTGAGAACCTATCTGTATTGGATGCACTAAAAAAAAGTGATTTATACAGAAAAAACCAAAATAGTTACCTGCTTTATCCAGACCGCGAACTACCTCGCTTTAATGAAAAGAACAACATCCCTGCTCAAAAGGTTAATGAGTCCAGATTGTTGAGCAAATTAGTAAAAAACAATAACAAGGAAATAATTTGTGTTGATAATAATGTTGGCTATCATTTCAATGGGTCAATACGAAATGGAGAAGTATTATCAAATGCATTAAATGAGCTGGATCAAAAGAAATATGGTTCTCTTGTTTTCAAAGAGAAGTCCAAAATTCTTGAAGTGTATGAAAAAATGTTCGACCATCAGTCTTTCACGGGAAGGTCTGGTACATTCTATGGATATGAAGGTTTGGGGAGTATATACTGGCACATGGTATCAAAGCTCTTGCTTGCGACCGTAGAATCCTACTTTGCTGCTGTAGATGACAGTGCTGATCAGGAAACAATAGAAAGAATTGAGTTCCATTTTAATGAAATAAAAGATGGTATTGGTCTTCATAAATCACCAGAAGTTTATGGGGCTTTTCCGACAGATCCTTATTCACACACTCCTGGTAATTCCGGGGCTAAACAGCCCGGTATGACAGGTCAGGTAAAAGAAGATATTCTTACAAGATTTTTTGAACTAGGAGTTAAAGTTAAAAAAGGGATTATTCATTTTAACGAAGGGTTAGTTAAGAATAATGAGTTTACTAGCAGTGATGCAAGATTTAAATATTACGATGTTAATAATAAAAGACAACAAATAAAATTAAGAAAGGGACAATTAGCGTTTACCTTTTGCCAGGTGCCTGTAATCTATTCTTTGGGAGAAGAAAATTCGATTGATGTATTTTACAAGGATAGAAAAATAGATAACATAAAAGGAAGTAAGGTTAAAAGAGCAATTAGCCGATTAATTTTTAATCGGAGTAATAAGGTGCTTAAAATTGTAGTAACGATAAACAGATAAAAGATTTTTATGTCAATAAGAAGTGAAAATATACTGTCATTAACGGGATTAAGTTTAGAATCCAAGTCAAATGATGAGCTAAGATCAATATTTAGTAAAATATTAAATATCGGTATGCATGGACTTTGTTTCAGTCCTTATCATGAAGGACAAGAGCCTGGTTCAAGAATCAGCGAGGAACAAATACGCTCAAGAATAGAAAAGATTAAACCTTACACAAAGTGGATTAGAACATTTTCATGTACTGATGGTAATGAACTTATTCCAGCAATTGCACGCGAATATGGTTTAAAGACTCTTGTAGGTGCATGGCTCGGTAAAAGTGAAAGCATAAACAACGAGGAAATAGATAATGCTATAAAAATAGCAAACAAAGGTAATGCAGATATATTAGCCATTGGTAATGAAGTAATGTACCGTGGCGATTTATCGGAAGAACAACTAATAGACTTTATAGAACGAGTAAAGACCAACGTTTCAAATGTGCCAGTTAGCTACGTTGATGCATATTATGAGTTTGAGAATCGACCTAGAGTGACTGAGATTTGCGATGTGATCCTTGCCAATTGTTATCCATTCTGGGAAGGATGCAATATAGAATACTCGTTGTTGTATATGAAAGATATGTACAACAGAACAGTGAAAGCAGCGAAAGGAAAAAAAGTCATCATTGCAGAGACTGGCTGGCCGAATATTGGAGAGGATTTTTATGGCGCTGAACCATCATTTCATAATGCAATTAGATATTTTATCAATTCTCAAATATGGTCAAAAGAAGATGGTATCGACATCTTTTACTTTTCATCTTTTGATGAGTCATGGAAAATAAGTGATGAAGGTGAAGTTGGTGCGTTTTGGGGACTTTGGGATAAGAGAGAAAAGTTGAAATACTAAGTGAATTATTAATATTTATTCAATAGATCATGAAAACCGGAATATTAGCAACTACCGCAATAATTGGGAAACTGCTTTTTTTAATCGCTTTAATAAGCATGTTTTCATGTAATCAAAATAACAAGACAAGTCAGGATAAAATGAATGAATCTGTTGCTGAAATGGAAGAATATAAACAAACAAAAGATGATTTGTTGGCGGAAGTATCTCAAGCGGTATGTTATTCAGGATTCCGTTCTGGGCAACATCCTGATCGTGGAGATGGTGCTGTCAATCCATCTTATGAGGAAGTATTGGAAGACCTTCAAATGATTACCGAAAAAATGAACTTCCAGCTTATTCGGGTTTATGATTGTGGTGAAAATACTGAAATGGTACTTAATGTCATCAAAGAAAACAATATCAACATCAAGGTATTGCTTGGAATTTGGCTTAAAGCGGAGCTGAGCAATCATGAAACTTGTGAGTGGCTAACAAAACCTATTCCGGAAGTAGAACTTCAAAAAAACAAGCAGCTTAATCTGATAGAAATCGAGAATGGGATAAAGCTGGCTAATGAATTCAGTGATGTTGTTGTTGCCGTTAATGTGGGTAACGAAGCGCTTGTTGATTGGAACGACCACAAAATAGCTACTGACACCATCATTACTTATGTAAAACAGGTGCAAAAATCAATTCAGCAACCCGTTACTGTAGCTGATAATTACAAATGGTGGGCAGATCACGGAACCAATCTGGCTGAAGTTGTTGATTTCGTGTCACTGCATATTTACCCTGTTTGGGAAGGAAAAGATATTAATGAGGGATTAAGCTATTCAATTGAGAATTTTGAAGAAGTATGCAATGCTCTGCAAAACGCCAAATTCGTGATCACAGAAGTGGGTTGGGCTTCGGTAGCTACAGAATTTGGAGAACGTGCCAGCGAAGAAAAACAGAAACAGTATTACGAAGAGTTCATGTCATGGTCACAAAAAATGAACATCACAAGCTTTTGGTTTGAAGCATTTGATGAAGACTGGAAAGGAAATTCAGATGACATGATGGGAGCTGAAAAACACTGGGGATTATATACAGTTGACCGAAAACCTAAAAAAGTAATGCAGCAATTTTACAAAAATCAAAATTAGAAAATGATAAAATACAAAACAGCACCGGCCGATATCGTTCCTTTCGGACAGAAAGTAGCCTTTGGTTCAGGACACCTCGCTAACCAATTATTTCCTGCAGCATTAGGTGTTTTTATGGTTGTGCTGATTATGTCATTGAATATGAATCCAATACTTGCAGGTGTATTAGGTGCCTTACCCAGACTTTTAGATGCCTTAACTGATCCCATAATGGGTTTTATTTCCGATAATACAAAGTCTAAGTGGGGAAGAAGAAAACCATATATTCTGCTTGGTAGTGTTATCACCGGCGTTACCTTCATGATTATGTGGCAATTAAATCCTGAAGATTCTCAGACTTATAATTTCTTCTATTTTTTAATCGTTTCTATATTTTTCTACCTGGGCTATACCATATTCGCAACTCCATTAATAGGATTAGGTTATGAAATGACCCCGGATTACAATGAACGAACCAGACTAATGGCGGTTTCGCAATGGATGGGTCAAATTGCCTGGATGATTGCTCCCTGGTTTTGGGTAATTATTTATGACCCTTCAATATTTGAATCTGCTCCCGAGGGCGCAAGGATTCTCTCTATCTGGGTTGGGGCGATATGTATGTTTTTAGGTGTTTTGCCAGCTTTTTTTAACAAAGAAATGATCGTTCCTAATAAAGATAAAATGGCAGATTTATCATTAAAAGAACTATCAGCAAATACGAAAGAGTTTTTTAAGGGCATTGTACTTACCTTAAAAAACAAACCTTTTGTTAGGCTGTGTGGAACCACATTCCTTGTATTTAATGGTTTTCAAACCATTGCGCAATTTGCCATGTTCATTATTGTTTATTATCTTTTTAATGGTGATAAGGCTGCATCTGGAACCTGGCCAGCATGGTTTGGTACTGTTAGTGCCATAGTAACTGCTTTTCTTGTTATCCCAATAGTTACTAAATTGTCAGAAAAAGTGGGTAAAAAGAATGCCTTTGTTATAGCGACCTTGCTTTCAATTGTTGGTTATGCTCTGAAATGGTGGGGATTTAATCCTGATTATCCCTGGCTCATGTTTATGCCAATTCCCTTTCTTTCCTTCGGGATTGGAGGGCTATTTACATTAATGATGTCGATGACTGCTGATGTTTGTGATTTAGATGAATTGAATAATGGTGAACGTCGAGAAGGTATGTTTGGAGCTGTTTATTGGTGGATGGTAAAACTGGGAACAGCATTAGCATTACTAACAAGCGGTGTTGTTTTATCCCTTGTTGGGTTTGACCAATCTATTGATCAGCAATCAATAGAAACACTCACTAATCTTCGAATTGCTGATATAGTAATTCCTATAATTACAGCACTAATGGCCATTGCAATTATTTGGAAATACAATATTACTGAAGATAAAGCACATGAGATTAGAGAAGCCCTAATCAAAAGACGGGGTAATGTGAAACACCAGGGAAATGACCAAGTCGACAACTAATAATCGATAAGCAATGAAAGGTTTCAAATTTTCTATTTATGTCATACTAATTGCCTTTTTCATGGGATGCAATACACCAATTAGCAAGCTATCAGTTGATGTTTATGAAACTTCTGCTGGAGGAAAGAAACTTGAGAAGTTATCAGAATTTTCATTTGAAGGTGAATTGGTCTCAATTCAAATATTGCCAGGTCAAAAATTTCAAACCATCACCGGTTTTGGTGGATCATTTACCGAAGCCTCAGCTTATTTATTAAACCAACTCAGCGAGAAAAATCGTGATTTGATTTTGCAAGCCTACTTTGGAAAGGATGGAGCAAAGTATTCCTTGACACGCACACATATGAACTCTTGTGATTTCTCGCTGAGTAATTATTCTTACGCAGCTGTTGAAGACGATAAAAACCTGGACAAATTTTCTATTGATGAAGACCGCGATGACATTATTCCAATGATTCAGGAAGCCATGGCCATATCGGATGAAGGTTTTAAAATCATTGCTTCGCCATGGACCGCACCTCCCTGGATGAAAGACAACAAGGATTGGCGCGGTGGCAAATTGCTCCCTGAATATTATGACACATGGGCTCTATTTTTCTCAAAATATATAGATGCTTACAAAGCAGAAGGGATTAACATTTGGGGATTTACTGTTGAGAATGAACCCTTGGGCAACAACAACAATTGGGAGAGTATGCACTATACGGCTGAAGAAATGGTGGACTTTGTTAATAATCACCTGGGGCCAAAACTGGATGTAGATGGTCATAATGTAAAAGTTTTGGCCTATGACCAGAACAGGGGTGAAGAATTGATTGAGTGGGCGAAAGAAGTGTACAAAGATGAAAGCTCCTCAAAATATTTTGATGGTTTCGCGATACACTGGTATGCGAGCACTTTCGATTGGTTTCCCAAGTCTTTGATTTTTACCCATGAATTAGCACCGGAGAAGTATCTTATTCAATCTGAAGCATGTGTTGATGCTGAGGTGCCACACTGGAATGATGATCAATGGTATTGGTCGAAAGAAGCTACTGACTGGGGTTGGACATGGGCTCCGGAAGAGCAAAAGCATTTACACCCGAAATACGTTCCCGTTTATCGGTACGCTCGGGACATCATCGGCTGTCTCAATAATTGGGTTGATGGCTGGATTGACTGGAACATGGTGTTAGATAGGCAGGGAGGACCTAACTGGTTTAAGAATTGGTGTGTGGCGCCTGTAATTGTTGATCCTGAACAAGATGAAGTATATTTTACGCCGTTGTACTATACGATGGTTCATTTTAGCAGGTTTATCAGACCTGGTGCTGTCCGTATTGGATTTGAAAATCAGGATGACACAATCATGATAACAGCTGCTCAAAACCCTGATGGATCAATTGCTGTAGTATTGCTCAATATGGATAAAGAATCTAAGTGTTTCAATCTGGAATTAAACGAGAGATCTGTCGGTTTGAATATAAGCGCTCAAGCCATTCAAACCATAATAATTCCTGCTAAAATTTCTGAGCAATGAGAAAATTAATATTAATCGTTTCTGTTTTATTTTCTAGCATCCTTTTTAATTCATGCACATCTGAGGTAAAACAAGCACATGAAATAACAATTTCTGGACGAAATTTAATAGTAAATAATGAGCCTTACTTAATAAAGGGAGTATGTTATCACCCGGTACCCAGGGACAGCGATCTGAGAAGTTTTAACTATTTATCAGAAGATTTGGCTTTAATGAAAGAAGCTGGTATAAATACCATCAGAGTGTATTCACCTATTGAAGAGAAGGAAGTTCTGGATGAAATACAAGAATCCGGGCTTAAAGTAATTGTTGGTTTCGGTTACAACCAGGGAGGTTATTATGATATCCTTTCAGGATCATTTATCGATTATGTGAATACCTATAAATCGCATCCGGCTATACTTTTATGGGAACTAGGTAATGAGTACAACTATCATCCTGAGTGGTTTGGTAATGATATTGAAAATTGGTATTCGGCACTAAATGATGCTACGGATTTGATCCATAAAAATGACCCTTCCCACCCGGTCACTACTGCGCATGGTGAATTGCCCGATTCATTGGCACTTTCTGCATGCCCCAATATTGATGTATGGGGTATGAACGTATACCGTTGGGACAATCCAGCGGGAATTTTTACAGAATGGGCTGAGCTTAGTTTAAAGCCGATGTATCTTTCTGAAGCTGGAGTTGACAGTTACATGGTTATTGACTCCAATGGTTATGAGCAAGGTGAAAATGAAAAGATGCAGGCGGATGCCAATCGAATTATCCTGAATGAAATCTTTAATCATTCAGATATCTGTTCCGGTGTAACCTTATTTGCTTTTAGTGACGAATGGTGGAAAGATGGACATAATAATTCACAAGACCCCGGAGGTTGGGCCCCATACAGCAGCGGAGTTCCTTATGATGGTGCAGCCAACGAAGAATACTGGGGAATTGTGGATATTGATAGAAATAAGAAAATGACTTATGCGGTTGTAAAAGATAAGTTCAATGCCGTTAAGAAATGATTTAGCTTTTTGATTTGAATCGGAAAAGATTAACTCAGTATGAAAGCAATTTTAACACTAATCATAATTCTTCAAACTGTTATAGCCCTTTGTCAAAATAAAGAGGACAACAAAATGCCCCATCTATTAAAAAACGATAATCTGGAGATTCAAATCGATCTGCCAATGGCAAATTATAATTTTTCGAGGTTTGATTGGACCGGAAAAACTGTTTCAGTAAAGTATAAAGATATTTTTATATCGGGAACAGAGAGCAATGATAGCACAATAAATAATGCTAAAGGAAGAGGTTTTTACAACGAGTTTGGCATTGATAGGCCTGTGGGTTTTGATGATATAGAAGAGGGTGATTTTTTTCATAAAATAGGCATTGGTCTTTTAAAGAAAGAAGGAAAACGATATGATTTTAGTAAAAAGTATGAAATTGAACCAGCTACATTTAAAGTAACTAGTGAAATAGATTTTATAAGAATAGAATGCATGTCTCAGTATGTTAATGGGTATTCCTACATATTAATCAAAGAAATTGAGTTGTTGGAAAGCGGCTTTGTTGTCAGGTATCATTTGAAAAATACAGGTGAGAAGACCATAAAAACTGATGAATACAATCACAATTTTTTAGCGATTGATGAAGAGTTAATGGGTAGTAAATACATCCTGAAATTTCCTTTTCAGTTGGAACCCGATTCATTCAACGCAAGAGTTAACCCTGACGGGAAAGTTGAAATCAATCAAAATGATATTTCATTTAATGGAACCCCAAATGAGCAATTCTTTTTTAGCAACCTTTCGGGCGGCAAGTATGTGGGGGCAATCTGGGAATTGATAAATACAAAAAGTAAAATTGGAATAAGTGAAACAGGTAGCTTCGAAACGAATAAAATTAACCTTTGGGGGTCGAGCCATGTAATTAGCCCGGAATTGTTTTACGATGTAAATGTTAAACCCGGCCACTCCATTGAATGGTCGAGAACATATAATGTTTTCGAGATAGAATAAATTAAGTAAACCACAAGCGGAGCATAAATCAAACAAGAGTGAATAAACCTACTACAAAATTATCAATCAAGGAAAAAATTGGCTATGGCTTGGGAGACACTGCCTCTCATTTTGTATGGGATATGGTTGGTTTCTGGATACTCATCTTTTATACAGACACTTTTGGTATATCCGCCGCCGCTGCAGGAACGATTATGCTTATTGCAAGAATATGGGACATGGTTAGCGATCCAGTTATGGGAATTATTGCTGACAGAACAAACACTCGCTGGGGCAAATTCCGCCCATATATCTTATGGATGGCATTACCTTATGGTGTGTTGGCAGTGTTAACATTTACAACACCTGACTTTGGGCAAACTGGAAAAATAATTTATGCAGGGGTGACCTACCTCTTGTTAATGACAGTTTTTACGGCTATTAATTTGCCCTATTCATCCTTGGGAGCAGTCATGACGTCTGACTCATATGAAAGAGCTGGATTGAATTCCTACCGATTCATTTTCGCTTTTGTTGGCCAGTTTATTGTTACTGGTACCGCACTCTATTTGGCGACCTATTTTGGTGATGGTGATAATGCAAAAGGCTACCAATATACTTTAATTCTTTTCTCGGTTATTAGTTTTATCCTGTTCATGATCACATTTACCACAACCAAAGAAAGGGTAAAACCACCGAAGGAACAAAAGCAAAATCTTAAGAAGGACCTTCAGAATCTGTTTAAAAATGGCCCATGGGTCATCCTTTTCTTTGTCGGTATCATCTCCTTTGTGATGTTCGCCATGCAAAACCTTTCCATCGCCTATTATTTTAAGTATTATGTTGGTCAGGAGGAAAGCGTTCAATTATTCAATGTTATTGGAACTGTTGCCCTTATTGCTGGGATACCGCTTTCCAAACCATTGTCAAAGCGTTTTGGAAAACGAAATGTATATGTAGCTAGTTCACTTTTATCAGGTCTTTTCTTTATTCTGCTTTATCTACCATCAGCAAATAATATTATTTCCATTTATATCTTAAATATCCTGGCAAAATTCACGTATGCCCCTGCAGTGCCACTTTTGTGGACAATGTTGGCAGATACAGCAGATTATTCAGAATGGAAAACAGGAAGGCGAGCAACAGGTCTTACATTCTCAGCAGCCACCTTTGCGCAAAAGGCGGGTTGGGGAATTGGTGGTGCATTAGCAGGCTGGCTCCTGGCTCTATACAATTTTACACCTAATGTCGAGCAAACGGCATCTGCAATAACAGGTATTAAATTGTTAATCTCGGTCTTACCGGGTATTCTTTACATGTCATGCGCCATCTTGCTCTATTTCTATACCATTGATCATAAAACTTGTATGGTCATGCAGAAGGATTTGGAAACAAGAAAACTAGTTTAAATATTTTATAAATGAATTACTATTATTAACAAATTAAATTTTTTATTATGAAACAAATTTATACTTAATTGACAATTTTGATGTTCGCATTCATAATGAATGCACAGTACATCTACAATGATTTTGATGCAAATCAAAATGAAACCTTCGAAGGTTGGCCTAATATGCCAACTGTTGTTGCCAATCCTGATGTGTCAGGTATTAATACTAGTGCTAATGTTGCTGAATGGATTCGTACTGGAGAAGAATGGGCGTATGTCTATTGTCAACTTGATGGTATGATCGATTTTACAACTGGTAATGTTTTTGAGTTAAAAGCTCATGTTCCAACGGCATGTACAATTCTTTTCAAACTCGAAGGTGATGGTGGTTCTGTTGAATTAAGTACCGATGTAACTACGGTTAACGAATGGACACAACTCAGTTTTGATTTTGTTGGTGCCCCGACGGATATCTACAACAAATTAGTTATTTTCTTCGATTTTGCCAATCCAGTTGATAACACTTACTATTTCGACGATGTTACCGGCCCAGAAGTAGGCAGTGGCCCAGGAACACCTGTTGACCTACCCGTAACTTCTGATGACGAGGATGTTTTGTACGGTTTAATTGACTTTGGTGGCAATGCTTCAGAAATTGTAGTTGATCCTACTAATGAATCCAATATGGTGGCTAAATCCATCAAAACTGCTGGAGCTGAAACATGGGCTGGAACAACAGTTGGTGGTTCTGTTGGATTAGTAAACCCAATACCTTTTACTGAATCTTTCACAACGATGAGTGTTAGGGTTTGGTCACCTGAAGCTGGGATACCAATTCGCCTAAAGGTTGAAGATGCAAGCAACCCTACAAAGAGTGTCGAAACTGAAGACTTAACAACTGTTGCGATGGAATGGGAGACTTTGTTTTTCGACTTCAGTAATGAAGCGGAAGGAACAGCTGAATTGAACCTGGAATTTACTTATAATAAACCTTCTATATTCTTTGATTTTGGAACTGCAGGAGGAGAGACAGACCAGACTTTTTATTGGGATGATATTGTGTTTGTAAACGAAACTGGTATACCAGATAACTATAGCGTGATCGGGAAAGTATATCCAAATCCTGCAACAGATGTTATTTATATTGAGAATGCTGAAAAACTCCAGAATATAGTCATCTATTCATTAAATGGACAAATCGTATTCAGATCAGAAAAAGAAACTAATTCAATTGATTTGAATAATTTTAAACCAGGCATGTACACACTGTTAGCTAATGGAAGCAATGGAAAACAATACATGGCAAAGTTTGTAGTAAAATAGTAAATAGTTTTTCTCTTCATTATTTAAGCAGAGCGGTTTTAACTATCGCTCTGCTTTTTTTTCGAATGTTATCAATAACGCAGAACATCTTTGCCCAACGAACTCGTAAGCTGTTATTAAGTGAAAATCAAAAACATAACACCGATAGCAAGAAATAGACAGTTATGAATTTAATACAATTGCTGGTATGTACTTCTGTAGATATCAGTTTAGTGGTATTATACAATCGCAGAAAGTTGTTTTCACCCGATGATATTGTCGAGCTAAATCTAGCATGAGTTAGTAACTATTCTCAGAGCTAATTGATAGAGGACAATAAACTCAATTTGTTTGTACATGTGCTTGTACATGAAAAAAGCCACTCACAATATAATTGATGTAAGTGGCTGATATTCTTTGCTCCCCTTCTTGCAGGAAGTTGCAACCAATTAACTTCCTTTCAAATGATATGAAGTGTTTAGATCTCCATATTCAAAATCAGAAATATGATTTAACTTTATCCTATATTAGTTTGCTTTAATTTGACGACTTACAAAAAATTATTATCAATGAATACAAGACATTTAGGATTGCTGTTGTTCTTAATAATTATTGCAGCTTCATGTAAAAAGGATTCCAATTCAAGTGAGGACGATATTAAAAAACAAAATATAATTGTAGCTATAGATTCTGTAGCTGAGAATACTCACGTGCCTGGAATAGTAGCAGGAATATGGGCTCCTGATGAAGATATTGAACTTCTATACGCGGCTGGGTTTTCAGATCTTGAAACCAATTCCTTAATGGATACCGACATGATTTTTAGAATCGGCAGTAATACCAAAACAATGACGAATACTGTGTTACTTAAACTCGTTGATGAAGGTTTAATTAGTTTAGATGATAAATTATCGGATTATTTACCTGATTATCCGCGTGCAGATGAGGTAACTATTGAGATGTTGTGTAATATGAGAAGTGGGATACACAGTTACTCCGAAGATACGGTCTATCAACAAGAAATGGCAAATAATCCGAGTAAAGTTTGGGATTATGAAGAACTGATAACATATGCAACTGTTGATAATTATAATTTCAATCCGGGTACTGATTTTCATTACTCAAATACAAATACTATTTTGATAGGAATGATTGCAGAGCAATTAACAGGGAAAACTTTAAAAATGCTTATTAACGAGATAATTATAGAACCATTGGGATTAACAAGAACAAAATATTTATCTGAAGGCATCCAGTTAGATGGTTATCACCCAAAAGGATATTATAACGGACAATATGATCCTTCTCATCCTGAATATGGAGAATTCTTTGACGTGTCATGGGCTGGACCTGCCGGTGGTGCTGTATCAACAGTAAGGGAATTAAAGGAATATATCATTGCAATGGTTGATGGAACGTTCCTGTCAGATGATCTTCAACAAAGAAGACTCAATGAACTCTATCCTTGCAGTCATCCCAATATGGATTATGGATTAGGAATTTTTAAGTATGGCTCTTTTTACGGCCATACAGGATCTATACCTGGATTTACGTCATTAATGTTTTACTCACTAGAAAAGAACTGCACCATAATTATTTGGTTTAATTGTCAGCTATTTGACATTACGCCTGCATCTTCGGGTTTGCCGGAGTTAATACAAGGCATAATTTACTAATAAGTAAGATATGTAGATCAGACATTTTTCTGAGCCTTTAATTTTTTTGAAATTAAAAAGATATGACGTTCTAATTAAATCATTAAGTAATTTTGATAAAAAACATTATGAATAATCAAAATCTCTATGCCGTTTTACTTGGCGGAAAAATTCGTAAAAACCACTTAATGGAAGACCACCATCTGGTTTTTGTTGTTGCTGAAAATGAAACTGAGGCGAGAAAATTGGCTAGAGATAAATGGAATGCAGAGGATGTACATGTCGATGGGACACAAAAAATTAATGTGGTTGATGGCTACAAGATTAATCTTCTGAAAACTGATAATGATGAAGATATTCAGTTAAATATGTCATATTCGAAGTAGTAAAATGAATATTGAATTGTAATTCATATATAACTTGGAAATTTGTAATAATTGAAAACAAAAAACCGCTCACAATCAATCATGCAAGTGGTTAGTAAATCCTAAAAAATCTCACATAAAGAATTTTTGCACCCCTTCATGCAGGAAGTTGCAACCAGTTAACTTCCTTTCAAATGATATGAAGTGTTTAGATCTCTACATTCAAAATCAAAAATATGACTTAACTTTATCCTAAATTAGTTTGCTTTAATTTTAGCTAAAATATTACCGTTAATTCAATGATTTTCAGTTATGATAAATTTAAAAGGAAGAAATGCATTAATCACCGGATCTAGCCGTGGCATTGGACAACAAATAGCTATTGGACTTGCTCAATTAGGCTGCAATGTAATTATTCATGGAAGAACTCATAATAGCTGTGCAAAAACCCTAAAGCTCTTAGAGCCATATGATGTTAATACATATAGCGTTTTTGGGGAATTGTCTGATGAAAAGCAAGTCAGGCATATAATAAAACAAGTACAAGACCTGAAGATTAATGTTGATATTTTATACAACAATGCAGCTATCATGACCACATTTCATGAAGATATTTGGAACCATAGTGAGGATGAATGGTTAGAAACATTTAAAGTAAATGTAATAGCTACGTACAACTTATGTGGTGCTTTTATTCCTAAAATGATTAAGAATGGTTTTGGCCGTGTAATAAACCTATCATCAGGTATAAAAGACAAACCCGAATTAGCTCCTTATGGTGCATCAAAGTGGGCTGTTAATAAGCTTACAGACGACATTGCATCAAAACTTCATAACACGTGCGTGCGGATAAACTACTTAGATCCGGGCTGGCTGCGTACTGATATGGGGGGTGAAAATGCCGAACATCCTGTGGGAGCCGCATTGCCGGGTGCATTAGAACCAGCATTAGTAGAAGACGATGGTCCCAATGGTCAGTTTTTTTCAGCCATTAATCACAAACTAAGAAGTGATTTATTACAGGATAAAAAAGGTAATTTATAGTAACAAAAGTTAGAACAGTATTAACAAAAAAACCACTCACAATCAATCATGCAAGAGGTTTAGAATTCGGAAAAATTCTCATATAAAGAATTTTTGCTCCTCCTCTTGGACTCGAACCAAGGACCCTCTGATTAACAGGCATAAGATTTATTAGAGCTCTAAAATACTTAGTAGGTTTCACTTATCTCCAAAATGAAACATTTTAATAAACAGCTCTCAATGTAAGGCGTTTGATTTCATCAATCATATTATAGTTTTTTGCATTTTCAAATGTAGGCTATATTACCTCTGTTTTTATTAATCCTAAGAATATTTCTTATTTCTAAAAAGCTTTTAACTACATAATTAGAATAGAGATTCATAATTAATCTTGATTTGATTTTGTTAAGTTATACTCAATTAGACTTTACTTCAACAATTATTAAAAACCTTAAAATCTTCAATAATAACATAGCTATTGTTAGTGCGCATAAAATAAAAAAGAATGGATAAAATTTCTACTTTCGTTCTAAAAATCTAAATAATATGGAAATAAAAGCATTTCAGGATTATTATCCCGATGACTTCAATCAGTGCTATGGATGTGGTGGATTAAATGAACATGGCCATCAAATTAAGAGTTTTTGGGAAGACGATAAAGCCATTGCTGAATTTGAGCCCAAACCCTACCACACTTCACTTCCCGGTTATGTTTATGGTGGACTAATTGCCTCACTCATCGATTGCCACAGTACAGGAACTGCGGCAGCAGCACTTTACAAAAAGGAAGGTCGGCCAATGGATTCAATGCCACCCTTTAGGTGTGTAACCGCTAGCCTGCATGTGGATTACCTCCGTCCTACCCCATTGGGTGGAAAATTAAAGCTGGAAGCCACAGTAAAAAATATTGATGGCAAAAGGGTAAATATTTTAGTAGAACTATTCGGGGGTGGCAAGCTTTGCGCTAAAGGTGAAGTTGTAGCTGTTGCTGTTGGTGAAAAGTGGCTCAGTCGTTGGGTCAGTAATTCTGATTAATCATTGATATAAAAAGAGCTCCTTATCATCTCGAATTAATAACGCTTATTACATTAATGTGGATATTATCCGTGTTTCACTTATAGTCTAAGTGAAACTTGAGTGAATTTTTAAGGCATTGATTACCTGTAATTAAAACCGCACACCGAAAGTACCCATAAAAAATGTTTCATTTTTATTCAAAAGGTCTTGTTATTGAAACTTGTAAGCGATTGTATAGCCAAAATTTATAAAAGAGCTTGTTTGTCATTAACGCTTTTTTTGCCGATATAGAAAAACAAAATCGGGTTTGTAAAAAAATAAAACTGCGATTAAATTACTTCCTGCATTAATAATATCTCCAATTGCGAATATTACCTCTCCTGGAGTTTACCATTAATTTTAATGGTTTGGAGGCAGTTGAGGATACAAGCCCTGCAATACCCTTTTTGTTTTTTGTGGGATTCCCAATTTTTACAAAATCCATAATTTCTAAGGCCAACCAAATCAATTATTTATGTAGTAATTGGATGATCATCGTTTTTTTAATATCTTCGTTCCTAGCGGAACTATTTTTAGCTCCTTGTTAGAAAAATGAAAATGCAAACATCGATTAACAAACACTAAAAAATTGAAAGGAAAGAAAAGGGAAATGGGGATTATAGTTAAAAAGGTTTTAAAGTAAAAAAGGGGTTGAAATTCAACCCCTTTTTTGTACCCTTTTTTGTATCGTACTGATTTTCAGTACCATTTGCGGTCTGGACGGGACTCGAACCCGCGACCCCCTGCGTGACAGGCAGGTATTCTAACCAAACTGAACTACCAGACCAATTTTAATAAAGAACTTCCCCTAAAAAGGGAGTGCAAATATACAGG
>Ga0233414_10000474_pt1 | contig 16730 bp, 15 predicted proteins | sample Na_anoxic_10_MG_FD_189020 | JGI IMG/M metagenome (GOLD analysis project Ga0233414, IMG submission 189020) | Seawater microbial communities from Saanich Inlet, British Columbia, Canada - Na_anoxic_10_MG | ecosystem: Environmental > Aquatic > Marine > Inlet | place: Canada: British Columbia... | reverse complement strand
CCCGTTTAATGCGTTTTTTTTTATTTGCCCAGACCACCTTTTTGGGTGGGGTTGGCTCGGGTTGATTTTGGGACTTTTCGATTTCCCCTTATGTGGTCTGATGTGTTTGGAGAGAAAACATGAAAACATCAGAGAAGCAGAATTACGCCGAACATAAAGACCGTGCTGGTGAGCGAATTAATGCGATGTCGGCCTCGGGTCGTGACATTGGCACCGTCCCAAAGATTAAAAATCTAAAACGGCGAAATCGATGCAAGTTTAACCTGAAGCTGTTTTGCAAAACCTATCTGCCTGAAGCTTTTCCTTTGCCGTTTAGCGAAATCCACGATGAAATGATTTCACGGCTCGAGGAAAGTGTGATCCACGGTGCTTTGTACGCTTTTGCTTGCCCTCGAGGTTCAGGGAAAACAACTATTGCTCGAGCCGCAACGCTATGGGCAGTAAGTTATAGTCACTCAAAGTATGTGTTTCTAATAGGAGCAAACAGCGGCAAAGCAGTTGATTCTCTTGAGTCGATCAAAACTTGGATTCGTTTCATCGACGTTTACGCTGAAGACTTTCCAGAGATCGCTTATCCTGTGAGGAAAGTAAACGGGATAGCCCACCGATGTGCCGGGATGACCTCCGAGGGGCGATCCTGCAAGATTGAGTGGAGCAAGGACTTTGTCGTTTTGCCAACCGTTAAGTCACCGGCAAATCTAGCAAAACACAAAACCAAGGACGCTCCTTCGAGTGGGACGGTGATCGCGGTTTCAGGTTTGACGGGAAATGGAATTCGAGGATCTCTTCGCTCCATGGTAGATGGAAGTCAAATCCGACCCGACTTTGTTCTTTTAGATGATCCGCAAACGGATGAGTCAGCAGCAAGCGCGCCTCAAAACATAACTCGAGAGAAATTAATTGCAGGTGCAGTTTTAGGAATGGCCGCCCCTGGTAAAAAAATATCAGCAGTTATGCCCTGCACTGTTATTTGTAAGGGAGATATGGTCGATAAAATTCTTGACCGAAAAAAACATCCCTTGTGGCGAGGCACTCGCGCTAAGATGATTAACGGGTGGCCGTCGAATTTCCAACTGTGGGAGAAGTATTTTGAAATTTACAAAAGCGGTGCTTTACTCGAGCCGCCAAGTTATGCTGAATCAAATAAGTTCTATAAGTCTAACCGTAATGAGATGGACGATGGATGTCACGCGACTTGGTCGGCAAGGCATAATGAAGACGAGTTAAGTGCAATCCAACATGGGATGAATCTTTACGCTCGAGATGAGGCCACGTTTTTCAGTGAGTTCCAAAATGAACCTTTAGTCGCAAACGAGGAGACTGAATTTCTATCGATGAGTGATGTCATGGTTAAACAACACAGCGATGCGCGCAATGTAGTACCGCTTGAGGTTGAGACTATTAAAGCTTTTGTCGATGTTCAAAAGGAACAATTCTTTGTTCAGATTTGGGGCTATTCTTCAGGATTTGACGGGTTCTTGTTAGATTACTTTAGTTTTCCTAAGCAACCTTCGGCTTACTATTTAAAGAAAAACATTTCAGAAACCTTTACAAAGAATTACCCTGGAAAAGGACTTGAAGCTAGGATTTACGCAGCAGCAAATGATCTGTTTGATTTGTTGTTTAAGTTAAAATGGAAACGAAAAGGTGACAATTCATCCCTGACAATTTCTCGAATCGGTATGGATTCGAGGTATAAGACAAGCACTCTTCGCCGAGTATATCGCGATTCTCCGTATCAAGACCGAATTACGCTTTGTATGGGCGTAGCTTATGGAGCAAAAAGAAAACCAATAACGCAGAAGGCGACAAAAACAGGCGAGCGAAAAGGCAGTGGTTGGTTTTACACAACCTCTCGGCGAGCCTCGGTTCGAACCCTTGAAGTTGATACATACTTCTGGAAAACATTTTTTCATCAAAGGTTGGCAACGGCCATAGGAGATCCCGGTTGCTTTTCCTTATTTAAGGTGAAAACACCGCAAGCACACAGACTAGTTGCGGAGCATTTTTGCAGCGAGTATAGAACTCAACTCGAGGGCGCGTATGGTAAAGTCGATGAATGGTTTATAAGGCCAGGCAGTCCAGACAATGATTTTTTAGACTGCGCAGTTGGTGCTGCTGCGATTGCCTCATTTGATGGCCTGACCTTTTTAGGTGCTGATTTTAGCGAAGGTCGCAAAAGGGCAAAAAAAGTTGATTGGTCAAAGTGGGGCAACTAATGGATAAAAAGAAAGACATTTGGAAAAACTGGCAATCATCACTTGTTGGTTTACCGTGCCGGAAGTGCAATTGCAGGATGTCTCGAGTGGTAAAATCTATGAAGACTCGGACAAGGGTAATTCGGACAAGGCAATGCCGCGCGTGCGGAACAAAGTGGAAAACCACGGAAAGTTAAAAAATGAAAACTTCAATGGGTGTCGGTCGGTGTTGTTGCAAAGAGGAACCGCCGCTTACAAATAGAACCTACTGTCGAGCATGGAATTCAGAGGTTGAAAATGAATTGAACAATCTTGTTCAAGTTTCAGGTCAAATGACATCTCCCTTTGTTTTTTACGCTCCATCGAATGCTACTGCTCAAAATCCTGAATCTTGGGTTTTTTCGTCCGAAGCTGGTAGATATGTAAGAGGGATTTGGACGCAAAGCAATCCATCTGGTTCATTCCAATATCTTGACGGCACATTAAACTCAACAAACCCGGGTTTTCGTGCAACGATTGCTGGAGTTTCCAATGGTAAAATTATGATTACCAATGGAATAATATTAGGATCGCACCGAATTACTGTTAGCCCAAATGATGCCGAGTCATTAGTTTTGCCGACAAACAATACTGGTCGCTACAACAACAAACTTAGTTACCAAAAGTATCGAGCAAATAATACCTACGAAGAAATAAAAGCACCTTGGGAAGTAAGTTTTACCATTAACGAAATGAGCGGTTCAACGGAGGTCGATGCTTCGGCAGATCCAAATACAACTGCTTTTGGTTACAATTCAAGTTGTCATTTTAGACTTAATCAAACTTCTTTTAGATATTACACAGCAAGCCCACAAAAACCGATTGGAACTTGGCATCAAAATGACATTGATTTTCCATACAATAAATTTGAGTTGTTAGATAATTTAGGCCAACCAATAAACGCATCATTTCCATGTACGATAAAAATAGTTGGATTCACAGATGGATATAGCTATTTAAATGACTTATGTCTTTACATCAACGACGTAAAAACAAACGCTGTTCTTGGTTGGTATGATTTTGTATGTCATCTGCCGTACGCTCCAAATCCAAGACGTAGTGGGTTGGTTCAGTTTGAAATAGAAGCTCCAACAACTATTTATAAATCAACCTTTTTTCAACCAAATCCACAATATCCAAATTTCACAACCCCAGATCAAATTTTGGATTGTGGTTCATATAATTATAAAATTGGAAATGGTCATCAGGAATATTTAACGCCAATTAATTGGCAAATTAATTCTGGAAATTTGGATTGGAGTTACGATTCTGGAACTGGGACAATCAGTGCCGACAACGAAAATGTCGGCAATCCAACGACTTGGATTTATACAAGATATGCTTTTGCAAACCTAAGCTTAAAACCTAATTCTATTTACAAAATAGAATGGTTAAATGCAAACGCAGATACAAGGACAACCCCTGACGACCATCCATTTCCAGCAATCAATCAAGTCTTTGCATGGTATCCAACCGGAGGTTTTAATTTTCAGTCATCAAACAGATATCTTGAGTCTTTGTTTTTTCCAACAAATAGCAGCGGTGAAACGTTTATTAAATTTTTCGGACAAAGAAATTCTAACTTTGATATCAGTAACATAAGAATTTGGCTTGTCTACGAACCGTTAAACATTGTCTACCCAAGTCCATTTACAAACGACGCTATCGCACCGGCCACAAACATTGATTGGCGATTGGTAGATGGCGCGGCGACAATAACTCCAACGATTAATGGCGGCAAAGAAACGTACACTGTCGCAGTTCAATCTGGATCGCTCCCCCCTGGTTGCACAATTGATTCTTCGACTGGGGTCATTACTTTAAATGCGAGCCATACTCAGGCAAGTTACGAAGTAGGCGAAGTGACAATTCGAGTTACCGACTTTGTCGGAGAGGAGTCCGATTCAGTTTATTTTTGGGAAAGATTAAATTAAGGACACATGTAGCCCTTACTTTGTCAAAAGTGTTACACCTAAGTCAATTAAAGTGTTAGTCTTCTGGAATGGCACTCGACTTATCAAAACTAAATAACGCAACTGGCCTTGTTCAGACCAGTGATATTTCATCTGAATCAGAACGCACCGTAATGCGAACGGGAGCGGATTTAAAAATTTTAAATCAGTTGCTGATCGACAATGAAATTAGCTGCAACGATTCAAAACGCAAAAACGTAATGCAAAACGTTTTTGGTTTTAAGGCACAGCGCAAGCGATATGATTCATGAAGAATAAACCCAGCTTCATTGATCGATTCAAGAGCATTTTTTCAGGTTCCGAAAAGGGAAATGATTTTTTGCAAGCTAACCAATATGATTTGGTAAACCGTTGGACGCAGACTGACCAATGGGATTTTGCAAACAATCGATCCGGCAATTCGAACGACGACCGACAAACTCGAGAAAAGATTGTCGCGGCCTCGAGGTTTGAGTTTTCAAACAATTCCTATTGCCGTGGCATTCTGTTAAAAATGGCTCAGGAAACAATTGGCACTGGATGCCGATTAGAAATAATGCCCAAGTCGCCCTCTGCTCGAGCTAATAAAGCTGCAAAGCAACTTGAAACTATCTGGCAGGAGTGGGCAGATGAAACCAACTTTACCGAAAAACTCCAAATGGGAGTTATTGAAGAGATTATCGGTGGAGAAATATTTCATCAATTTCGACAGAATCGCGCACTAAAAACCGTGCCGGTCGATTTTGTTTCGTATGAAGGAATTCAGTTTCAAAGCAACATGATTCAGAAAGCCTTTTCGCTTTATAGATCAACGCCGATTGTAGACGGACTGAAACTTGATGATCAAGGCAATGTAGTTGCCTTTTACAAGCTAAGGAAGAATCCAGGCGAAGACGGCTACATAGGGATTGATGACACTGTAACAATTCCAGCGGACATCATGGTTCATATGTTTCGGCAGGATCGTCCTACACAATATCGCGGTGTCGGCCAGCTTGCGCCATGCATTGAGTTGTTTGGCAAGTTGCGTCGTTTTACTGAAGCGACTATTGAGACAGCGGAAAACGCCGCGTCAATTCTAGGAACAATCGAAACAGCTTTTCAACCGGACGTATGCACCCCCGGAAGTGATCAGCCAATCAACATTCCATTTGGATCTGGCAATTTAATGACTCTGCCGGATGGATGGAAATACAACGCTTATAAGCCTGAGCAACCTACGACCGGCTATGGTGATTACAAATCGGAAATCTTGCATGAGATCATTAGTTCGATTTTGATGCCATGGAACGTAGCGTCCGCTGACTCCAGCGACTTTAATTTTGCTTCAGGTCAACTAGATCACAGGATTTTTCATCGATACATTTTGTTCATGAGAAAACGCCAAGAGGAACGGTTTATAAATCGTTTCTTCAAGTTCTGGCTCGAGATTGCGACATTCGTTCCTGGCGTAATCCCGAGCGGACTTGGGGCGTTTGAACATAAATGGTACTGGCCGGGCAAAGAGCCAATCGACCCTGGCAAAATGGCAAACGCTGCAAAGATTTTAAAAGAGGCGGGTTTGCTTAACGAGACAAAGTATTGGCAAGAGCAGGGGATCTCGGCAAAGGACGCAATTGATCAGCAACTTCGCCTCGAGGCATACAAAGAAATTCGCATGAAAGAAATTGCGGAAGAGTTAGGGACTACCGTCAAAACCAATACCCCGGAACCTCAAGAGGTTAATGATGACCAAAACGTCACGCAAAACAAAAGCTAGAAACAGAATGCGATTCAAGCACTTACTTCCTGCCTTGCCGACAATTGTTGCCGCAGAGGGGGAAGTCCCAAAGATTTCAATCCTTGCTTACAACGCCGAATCAAAATTATCGGTTCGCGGGTTTGATGCTCCGGTTGTAATTGAATTGTCGAGTGCCTCTCTCGAGCGTCCTGTCACTAAAATCAATCGAAATCATGAGCAGGATCGAGAAGTAGGACATGCGACCGGAAAAATAGATGCATCAGGTATTTATTTTGATGGCCTGCTTTCCGTTCCGGGTCAGGATCGCGATGAAATAATAGAAGCATCTAAAAACGAATTCCCGTGGGATGCCTCCATCGAAGCAAGTTTTCCGAAAGCAGAATTTGTTTCAAAATCAAAAAGCGTGACAATCAACGGTCATCGCTTTAGCGGGGTGTACGTTGCACGGAATGCCGTGCTAACGGGAGTAGCAATTTTAAATCGAGGCGCAGACCGACAAACTGTTGTCAGTATCGCCGCCAACCATAAGGAAGAAACAGAGATGAATCCAGAATTAAAATCTTACATTGAAGCTCAGGGCTTCGACCCGGAAACAGTTGAGAACAACGAATCGCAATTGCAATTCTTGACTGCTCAGTTTAAATCCAAAGAAGCACCTGCACCGTCATTGCCCGCTAATAGTTTTAGCGGAGTTGCTCAAAAACAGCGTGATGCCCAAGCCGAAGAAGCGCAGCGAGTTTCGAGAATCCGAACCATCTGTGCAAAATACAACGATCCAGAAATTGAATCGGAAAGCGGGGAATCTGTTTCTCTTGCTGCTCATGCCATTTCCAGTGGTATGACAGAAAAGGAATGCGAGCTTGAAGCTCGTTTGTTTGATCTTGATAACAAGTCTTCGGGTCACTCCGCTCCAGCGTTCCACGATGCAACTAAAAATGACCAAGATGCTCAGGTAATTGAAGCTGCAATGGTTCTTGCCGCTGGAGGTGTTACAGAGGCCGACATCCAGAAAAATGGTTGGTACGACGAGCGAGTAATGAACGAAGCTAAAAGCAATCGCTTTAAAGGCTTTCGGGTTTCTCGGTTGGCATTTCAGACAATGCAGGCAGCAGGTGTCTATCACCCCCCTGGTCAACTGGACGACAACTACATCCAGCAATCGGTAAAGGCACATCATAAATTGATGGCATCTGGATTTACCACTTTGTCACTTCCGGGCATCATGAGCAACGTGGCAAACAAAACATTGCTTGCCGCCTACACTCGCGCACCGAGTTTTATCCCGTTTGTATTTGGTCAAGCAAGTGCAACAGACTTTAAGCCTTTGTACAGTTACCAGCTTGAGGGATCTGGCATGCTTGAAAAACTGGCTCAAGATGCTGAAATGAAGCACGGTAAATTGGTTGAATCTCAGTACACAAAGAAACTTGAGACTTACGCCAAGATGCTTGCGTTTACTCGGCAGGACATGATCAATGACGATATGTCTGCATTGACCCGAGTTGCTACTATGCTTGGCACCATGTCCTTTAAAGCTCGTGAGTTTGCTGCAACCCAAACGATTGCTAACTCAACAATGTTTTCCGCTGGAAACGGTAACTTGCTTACCGGCAACACGCTAAACATTGATGGTCTAACTGCATCTGGCGTTGCCTTTGATGGTCAAACTGACACCGACGGCCTGCCAATTGGAGTTGATGGCGGTCGTGTACTTGCTCCGGCAAGCTTGAAAGTCATCACTTCGCAGTTGCAAAATCAAACCGAAATTCGGGACACTGCAACAAACTCTAAGAACTTTATCAACAACCCACATGCTGGGATGTTTGAAGGGTTTAACAGTCAGTGGCTTGACAACAGCATTGCAACCGCAGCTGCCAACGGAACTCCAGATGTCAACCGAAGTAAAACTTGGTATCGATTTGCTGATCCCGGTGCTGCCGCAGCGTTCGAAGTTGTTTACCTGAACGGTCAGGACTCGCCGACCATTCAGAGTGCAGAAACTTCGTTTAATACTCTTGGGATGCAATGGCGTTGTTTCTTTGACTTTGGGTTTGGGGAAAACGATCCAAAGATGGCTCAAAAATGCGTGGGTGCATAAGTCCTCGGTCACTGGGACTAATCTAGGGGGGGGGAGCTTTCTCTCCATTAAGCTCCCCCCTCTTTTTTTCAATTCAAAATTATAAGGTTTAAAAATATCATGGCAGCAGAATTACACCGAGGTTCAACCTCAATGAGAGACTACACTCCTGGCTCGGCAGTTGCCGCAGGTGAAGTTATTACAATTGCTCCTTTGCAATACATTGCCCACCGAGACATCGCGGCAAACGAGCTAGGCGCGCTTGCATGCCCTGCTGGTTCGGCAGCGTACAAAGTAGACCTGCACGCAACCTATGACGTTGCGGATGGCGCTCAGGTTCTTTATGACCTGACAACGGGAACTGCCAAAGCTGGCGGGGTTCATCTCGGTTATGCCGAAGGTGCTGCTGCTGGGACTTCTGGTGCAACTTACGTAATGGTTCGCCATTGCCTAAAGACTGCTTAGAAGACTTGTTGTTGAGTTTGCACAAACAGGAGCGGGGCGACCGCTCCTGTTTTTTAAAAAAGGTAAAATATGTTTCAAGTAAAAAACGAATCTGTGTTGACAAGCCGCTTTAGGGAAATCAACAGCATTCCTGATGATGCTAGTGACATTCAAATCCAAGTTGGAATCCATGCTACTAAACTTTCATATTCAATGCCCTACAAAGCTCCAGTAGTCGCTGAGTTTGAAAAACCTTTAAGCGTTCCAAAGAAAAAACCAAGAAAGAAGGTTGTAAAACAGGATGACTAATATTCATTCTTTTGGATCATCTCTTCAGAATGAAATGAGGGGATCTGTGTCCGCTCATAAAGTCACATACGTAAGAAGCATTCCAGGCGAACCGGCAATGACAATTGCAGGAATTTGCGTCACATCTCCTCCAATTGGTCGTGAGTTAATTACAGACACTGGATTAGATTTAAACCAAACTGAACGAACTTTTATTATAAACAAATCGGATATTTTTCCATGGATTGACGAGCCTCGAGTCGGCGACTTAATAATTGACGACAGCGACCAATCAACTTGGCGATTGATGCCTCAAGGCACAGACTCTGCTTGGAAATGGCACGGGCAAATGAGAACGGCGTTTTTAATTAGAACAAAGCAGGAGTCACCGCATGTGGATTAAAAAAAAAGTAACGTTAACGTTGGAAGATTTTGCAAAGCAATTTAATAAGTCAAAATTGGTAACCGAAAAAATTCCGGTCGATGCAGTAAATCTAAAAGCACAGTCAGCAAATGACAAAGTTGTAATTGAATGGCAGGAAAAGTTAGATGAGCAGTCAGCTAAAACAAGTAGCCGATCAGGTGACGGCGATAATAAACTCGCTGACGCTTCCGGTGACGATGCCAAAAAGTAACCCTTTTTGCAAAACTGCCGCTCATGCAAAGGTTGATAGAACCGATGCAAGTAGTAATTTAAGAGCATTTACTTTAATGACAGGCCGCGACTTAGATCCAAATGCACAACTTGACAGGTGCAATAGAAGGATGATGTCAACTGTTAGTGTTGTTTTAGCAAAACGACTTGTAAATTTTAACAACGATTTAGAACAACCGGGGACTCTTGAAGAAATTGACCAGTTCATTGAAAACACCGAATTCTTTATGCAGCACTTTGCGGACTCTCGACAACTGGCATCGGAAAATCAAATTAGTTTTGAAACAATAAGCGTACTAAATCAAGAATGGTTAATTGGGAGCGGTATAATGTATTCCGAATTTAGTTTGTCTTATGCCTAGTCTTTTTCGGCCTCCAACACTACAGCAAGGCTTTGCTCCGATCATTAATGCGGGTACAAACGCTTCGGCAGCAAGAGCCGCAAGGGTTGGCAAGGCAATCAACAGAAAAATTGACAGAGGGATGATGACTATTGCTGGTGCTATCAGAAGAAAGGCCAGGAAGAGCATTAAATCTGGCGGCGCAAAAAGAAGAAAACACAGTAAACCTGGCGAGCCGATTATCTCACCTAAGCCAGGCAGGATTATGTTTAATACGGTGGAGCGAAATTATAACGCCCGCACTGGAAGTTTGATTGTTGGTTTTAAAAAAACTGGATTCCAGAACATGGGACAAGATGGATCTAGACCAATTGGTGGAGTCACTATTCCGCATTTGCTGGAGTACGGTGGAGGCATCAACGCGAAAAAACCAACAGTTAAACTTGCTGCAAGAACTCAGAGCAAATGGGTTACTTGGTATTGGAAAACTAAAAAAGCAGAAGTAAGGGCAAAGCGAAAAAGGTTAGGTTTGACTGCCGCACAAATGCCATTGCCAAAAAAAGCAGACATAAAATGGGTAGTCATTCCACCTGGAAATCGAAAGGTTGAAGCTCGCCCTACAATGAGACTTGCGTTTAATAAAGTCGTAACCGATGGGACGCTCCAAAAGCATTGGAATAACATTGGAATTAACGATCCAACAGAATTAGAAAAACACATTTTTTAAAATAAGGAATTTACAAATGTCTAATCCAGACCATTTAGGTGAATACTCAAAACTTTACTACCGAGCATCAGACGTTGACATTACCGCTACTGGTTCTGGCGCAGTAACGGACGCAACTATTTTAGGTGACAGTCTTTGGATTGAGCTATGTGTAGTAGACGTTGGAATTACCCGAGCCAGAACATTGCGCGAAGTCGTTGATCGCTGTGTCGGTGACGACAAAGAATACACTGGAGGAAAGCGAGATACTGGAATCACGGTCAACCTAAATGAACTTAGGTTGTCTGATACAATGGTAAAAGCGTGGCAAGCATTGTCTGACGAATCAGGCATTGTTTCTTTGCTTGTCCTTAATGATGCTAGAGATGTAACGACAGCGTGGGGGCTTGTTGGAAACTTTTTAATTGAGCAGGATGACGATACCCAGCCATCCGAAGGTAACAACACAAACGCACTTACCTTTAAGCCTGCTGCACGATCTGTGTACGCCCCTAAGGTGCGGCGCGTTTATGGTTCAGGCATTGCCTAGGGCGTTCAAGTGACCAAATTTTAAATCGATTTAAATGGAGAAATTATGAAAAGCTTTAAAGACTCGGCAGGCAAGTCTTGGGATTTGTCGTTAACGATTGGCAAGGCTCGTTTAATTAAATCTAGGTTTGACATTGACGTAGTTGGGGGCGACATGGGTGTTGTCGCCACCCGGCTACACAATGAACCGCTGACAAGAATGGATGTGATTTACATTCTACTTGTTGACAATTGTAATTTCTCGCAAGAGGAGTTTGAAAATTCTCATGACGCAACAAGTTACCTTCGGGCAGACGAATGTTTCTGGGAGGAGTTTGCAAATTTTACCCAGAGTCTTTCTCCAGAGAGGGGAGAGGCGATTCAGAATCTGATCGAGAAGATGAAGAAGGTGTCGCTTTTGCAGGCGAAAATGGCAGTGGAGATGGCACAAGATCCTCGGGTAATCGAAAACATGGAAAGAGTGATTTCGGCGACAAAGATAAAGGCCGGAAAAGAGATGGAGGAATTGGTTCAAGAGTTCGAGAACCCAGCAAGCACCATGCAACAAGCAGCGCAGAAAATTGCTGGGCAAATCTCTATCGGATCGCAGGAAATATTGGAATAGATCCTCACCCCTTTTCGATTAAGGAATTGATTTTCATGGCAGAGGGTTCCAGTGGGACGCAGGAGGAAACAGAAGCGCCGCAAAAAATCCAGCCAAGCATGGATGATATTTGTAATTCGTTAGGGGTATAAAAATGGCAGGATTAGGCACATCGATTCGAATCGCTAACGCTTACGTCCAGTTAGACGTTAGAGGCCGAAGACGCATGGAGTCTCTGCTTGGAAGAGCGGCAGTGGCGGTCGGCAAGTCTGCCCAGCAAATGCGCAGGCTTGGCTTGGGTGCTACTGCTGTAGGTGTAGCAGGTGCATACGCCTTTGGCAGGATGGTCACTGGTGCCTCTGATTTGGTTGAGCAAACCAACAAAGCAATTGAAGTCTTTGGTGGGTCGGTAAATAAAATCTTAGATTGGTCAAAAACTACCGCCGCTTCTTTTGGAATTGCCAAGAGGGAAGCGTTAGCATATTCTTCCGAATTGGGATTAATTATTCAGCAATCGGGAGCGACCAAAAAAGAATCTGTTGCTTTGTCTCAATCAATGGTCGAGCTTGCTGCCGACCTTGCTAGTTTTAATAACGTCGAAATTTCAGTTGCCTTTGCCAAGTTAAAGTCTGGCTTAGTTGGCGAATCAAAGCCGCTCCGCGAATTTGGAATTTTGCTTAACGAATCGGAGGTCGGTGCAAAAGCCTTAGCCTTGGGTTTTGAAAAAGTAAACGGCGAGCTTACTGAGGCCGCAAAAGTTTCAGCGCGTTACGAATTAATTTTAGAGCAGTCGTTGGCGGCGCAAGGGGATTTCGGGAGAACGATTAATGATTTGGCAAACTCTACCAGGGTATTAAAGGCTCGACTAAAAGATGTGTCGGATGAAATAGGAACAGTTTTAATTCCAACCTTTACTTACTTGGTTGACCGGGCAATTAAATTAATTGCGGTTTTCGAAGAAATGATTGGAGTCAATCCAAGAATTGTGAAAACTCTCTTTGGTGTCACGTTGGCCGTCACGGCAGTCGGCGTAGCTTTGACGACAGCAGGTGTAGCAGCAGGACTCTTTTCATATTCATTGACAAACCTAAACAAGATATTGGCTTTCACAACCTTTGCTCACAACGTATTGACAGGAGCAATCGTTGGGACAACTGCTGCTGTCGTTGCTTTGCAAGCGGCGTTCCTTGCCCTTGCGTTTTTCATTGGGTATCAGGTCGGTGCAGCAATTGCAGACATTTTCTTTGATTCAACTGAAGCTGCAAAAAAATTAAATGAGGAGTTGCTAAGAACGCAAGCACTTGCAAAAGGTTTAGATGAGTTGCGTTTACAGAACATGAGAACTCTTGTTTTTGAAAGTGGAAACCTTATTAAGGCAGAAGAGAAATTAAGAAGGGAGTATTCAAAAACAAAAAACGAAATCGCAGACATGAGGGTCGATTTAAAGCAGTACCTAATCGACTTGGAAATTAAGAGATCAGGGACTACCGCCGAACGCGCGGTTCGTTCGAATACTTTAGAGGGTTACTTTAAGCGAAAAAAAGAACTAGAAAAACTCGAAAAAGTAAACGAAATGAGAGAGCAGGTTTTGTCGGAGGCTCAAACTAAAATACAAGCAGACAAACAGAAAAAAGCTGAAGACGCGGCGAACGCAACAGAGAAAGAAAATACTCGGTACGTAGATCAGTTAAAGTTGCTGGAGCGGCAACGAATTGAATTGGAAAAGGGCGCAATTGCTGCGGAGGCTTTCGATGACGCGCAGGCTAAATTAACCCCTGACGAAAAAAAAGATTTAGACACTAAAAGAAAAGCTTTAGAAGCGGATCGGACTTCTGCACAACTTGCAGAAGAAAAGGCAGCAAAAGCCGAGTCAATTAAAAAATCTGGAAGGGAACAACTTGCTTCATTAGGAATCCAATTGCGATTCCAAAGGCAAGGTTCATTAGAGGTTGAAAAACAGTTAAACATAATGAAGGGAATGTCTCCCATTCTCGCAGAACAGATAAGAGCTAGGAAAGAAAAAATCCAACTCGATCAGGAAGCAATTGATTTGGCAGAGGAGCAAAAAAACAAACAAGCTCAACTCCTTGATAATTACAAAGCCTCGAGAAGAGAACTTGAATTGCAGTTGCTTGGTCTTCAAAAAGGTGAGGAGGCCGCCGCAAGAGCCAGGGATAAGGACGCTGAATTTTCCCTGAAGCAAAGGAAGGAACTTGCTAGGTTAAGGAAAGAAATAAAGAAGGAAGAGCGTGAGGACGAAAAAGAACGCGAGCGAACCAGGGAATTGAAAAAGAGACAAAAGGATGGAGACGATACACTGGGAGCGCTTGGAACCTATTTCGGCGGCGGGTTTGCCCAACGCTTAGCAACAGGTATGACACCAGAACAGGCGGCGGCTAATGCGAAGGAGCAACGCAAGGAACAAATAAAGTATCTACGCCAAGTCGCTACAGCGTATCGAAAATTTAATGCTGGGTTTGGTAAATTTCAAAAGAATCAAGACACATGGCATGCGTTCCAGAAAAAAGTCTTCGGTCGAATTGTTACGTTTTAAAACATAGATTTTGTATTGAGGTGAAAAATGGGAACAGTTTGCATAGTCGATGAGAGCAGCGCTATTCTTTATAACAATATGGTTTCGGTCACTCGAAACTATAACCTACATGGTTATGCAACTCGATACGCTGCCGAAGGTGCAATCCTTAATGCGGCTCCCCTTACAGACAGTAATTATTCTTTCATGACTCGAAAGGATATTAACGTAACTCAGCCCAATGCTGAGATCACTGACGAGTGGGAAGCAAGTGTAACTTGGGAGGAGTATATTCCACCCGAGTTAACAACGCTCACAAACGAAACCTTGTCAGGCAATGTTGGTGTTACCACTCAGCTTCAAAAAACTACTTTTAATCATGTTGGAAGTTATGGGATAGGTGGGACAACTCCTGATTTTAACGGCCTCATCAATACAACACCGGATGGCGCTGAGGGTGCAAATATTGATATCCCGGTTTTGACTTTTAGCATTAAGAGAAATTATGCAAAAGGTGTTTTTAATCTTGCGTGGCTTACAAACGCTGCAAGTTTTGTCGGCTTGCCCAACAACGCTGCCTGGAGAGGGTTTGGGGTGGGCGAAGTAAAATTGGTAGGAGTTGACGGAAGCAATGATGCCGGAAAGTTTGACGTTGTAACGTTTAATTTTGCTGCCTCTCCAAGTTTTACTAACATTGTAATTCCTACTTTAACGGGAAACATTACTGTCCCAAGTAAACTAGGTTGGCAATATATGCATGTGCAATACGAGAAAACCTATAATAGCGAAGGTACTTTAATTGAAAGCCCTTTTGCCGTTCATGTTGACGAGCTTCAACCCGGTGTAAATTTAAACAACCTACTATGACCATAAAAAAAGCAAGCAACTCATCAAGCACTGTCTGGTTAACTGGCGGTACATATAACAAGATCGCCGATTCTGTTAATAGTTACGATGCGCGAACGCCAAGAGCAAGTAGGACATTTAAAACCCCTCGAGTAATTTACGCGCGTAATAGTAACTCAATAGATATACCAATCTTTGCGCCGGTAGTAATTGGCGATCCAATTGCAATTTCTGCTCCTAGTCAGACGGATACAAGTTACCGAAATTGCATGTGCTACGAAGCTTTAGAAACAAACGCTTCAACTAAAATCATGGGTATTACTCAGCAACCAATACCGTATGATTCTCACGGAACTGGGGTTCCCGGAGTCAACGAAATAATTGTTGACGGCATTACTAATGCAACCATCAATGTTACTGACGCAGATCATAAGTACGCCAGAACTACATCTACGCCGTTTGAATTGGAATCCTGCCATGACAGAACCTCGTTGGAAATTGTTTTTTCCGAAGTAGGGACGGCAAAACTTTGCAAGGTTCATTTGAAGAGCCAAGTGCAAACTCTTGCTGTAGGTAAAACAACTGAAGAGATTAGCGCAGGCAATAGTGGTGATGTAGAAATTTACCGTGAGGGTATTGCGACCGGCGAAACGGTGACTGCCGAACTAGACTGGATGACAAGTCAAAGTATTAGTTCTGGAAAAGAAGTTCTATTAAATTATTTTTACGACGAATACCTATGGAGAATCATTGGCGCAGAGTGCGAGGAATCAGCTGGTTCAACTGTTTTTCAATTGCAAAATGATTCCGAAAACCAAACCCTTACAACGTCCTATCAATTAGTGCCGGGAATGACTGTGCTTGTTCAAAGCGGTGATGGTGTTGTTTCAGGGGTGATGGCTTTAAGTTACGCTGAAAACTGGGCAAACCTAAACACTACAACAGCAGTTTCAGCATCGCCAACAATAACTGGCGCAAACGGATCTGTTGTTTACGCAATTAGCTCAGGCGCGTTGCCTGCCGGTTTAAGCATGTCAGGCTCAACGGGTGTCATCTCTGGCATCCCTACTACTAACGGGAGCGGTTCTTTTGTAGTAAGAGCAATTGATTCTTTAGCTCAAGAAATTGTGACATCTACGCAAAACTGGACTGTTGGAACGCCAGTTACAATAACTCTCACTTATCCATACAACTGGTCAGCAATTTCAACAATGATGCCGATTAACTGGGCAGCAAACGTTTCAGGAGCAACGTCTCCTTTGACATTTAATGTCGAGACAGGATCTCTGCCATCGGGGATATCCCTCAACACAACAACTGGAGACATAAGCGGGACGGCAAGCTCCCCTGGAACTGGCAGCGTTTCAATAAAGGTAACCGATTCGAATTTGGCTACTGGGACATCTCCAGTCTATAATTGGCAGGCAATGTAAGGAGAAACATTATGGCAGTTGGTGACGTGGCCGAGAGTGGAGTAAAGATTATTCAACCCGGTTTGTACGAATTCGTTTTTAAATTTGCATGCGAAATTCCTCACAACGACGATTTAAAGATTCAGATATTTGGGGCAACTACAAACAGCATCGAATATCTTTTTGACGCTCCGCATAATACCTCGGTCGAAACAGGATCGATCACTTTTATCGAAAACGTTACGGCAACGGACATAGCTGCAAGCAACGACACAATTTATGTAAAGTCAAAAACATCGTCCGGGACAACCGCTGCAACATGGGATTACTCACAAATAGTTGTCAAAAGGCTAGGGGTGTCCATTT
>Ga0233414_10000473_pt1 | contig 16734 bp, 17 predicted proteins | sample Na_anoxic_10_MG_FD_189020 | JGI IMG/M metagenome (GOLD analysis project Ga0233414, IMG submission 189020) | Seawater microbial communities from Saanich Inlet, British Columbia, Canada - Na_anoxic_10_MG | ecosystem: Environmental > Aquatic > Marine > Inlet | place: Canada: British Columbia... | reverse complement strand
CAACTCTATTAGAGCAGTCCCTGTCGATACTATTACATCTGGTATCAATACCACTGGTATTGGTTCTATTACAACTACAGACGCACTATTCAGTCTTACAGGTCCAACTCTTGGTATCAGTACATTTGTGTATGATAATGTCAGTGGTCTGGCAACGGTCACCACAAACCAAGGTCATGGTCTGAGAGTTAATAATACTGTCAGAATTGGTGGAGCTACCACAGACTTCTTTAATAAAGATTTCCTTGTTACTGATAACGTAGGTATCAATACGTTTACAATCAATGTGGGTGTCAATACAGTTAATCCAGGAACTGGTGGAACTATTCGTGCATACTATCCTGGTAACACTTCTCAAGGTGGAACACTTCTATCAGGTTCTGATGAGAACTTTGGGGGAAGAGATATTATCCCTTATATTGGTATCACTACTGTTATTTCTTCGACCGTCGCTAATGCAACAACAGATGAAGTCAATATCAGAAATCTTACAGATTTTAATCTTCAGATAGGTGATTATCTGAAGATTGATGATGAAATTGTAAGAATTAAGACAACTGTAACCTCTAACCCTGTTAAGGTGTTCAGAGGTATGATGGGCACAAGACCCACTAGTCATCTAGATGAGAGTGTAATTAAGAAAATTTCTGTCTCACCTGTTGAATTTAGAAGAAACTCAATTATCCGTGCTTCCGGTCATACATTTGAATATCTTGGTTATGGTCCTGGTAACTACTCTACTTCACTACCTATCAAACAGAAGAAGCAACTTTCTGTTGATGAACAGTTAACTGCACAGGCACAAACTACTTCTGGTGGTGTTGTTGTTTACACCGGTATGAACGATGCTGGTGACTTCTTCATTGGTAACAAGAGAATTTCCTCCAATACTGGTAAAGAAATTATTTACGATACCCCGATTCAAACCTATACTGGTGAAGACTTTGTTAATGGTGAGAATGCATCATTTGGTATTGATGTTCTTGAGACACAAGAGGTCATTGCTTCTAGAGCACTGAGAGTTAATGGTGGTCCTTCAAATAATATTCTTTCAGAATTTGATGGTCCAGTTGTATTCAATCAAAAACTGACATCTACCTCGGATAAAGGTATCGAGGCAAACTCAATATTCCTTCAAGGTGATGCAGTTGTTTCTAGAAACTATACTGTTGGTATTACAACTCCTACAGACGCAGGTAATCCCGGTGACGTAGTTTATAATGCAAATCCAACTAAAGGTGGAACGATTGGTTGGACTTATACTATAGAAAATGGTTGGTATGAATTTGGTAGTGTTACCTCTGAAGGGGGTGAGTTTATCTTTGAAAAAGTTGGTATTGGGACTACAACTGCAGGAGATTGTACTTTTAAGGTTGGTTCTGGTTCTTCAATGTTCTGTGTTGATGAAACTGGAGTTGGTATTGGAACTACTTCTAGTGGTTATAGTCTAAGTGTTGAAGGTAATGTCAATGCAAACTTCTATTATGGGGACGGTTCAAACCTTTCAAACCTATCATCCGATAGTCTTTGGAGTAATACTGGTACTGCAGGAACTTCGATATGGTATGATAAGAATGTTGGTATTGGTACAACAGTAGTTAATACTGACTATACATTATGGCTTGGTACTCCTGGTACAGGAAAGACTGATCTATATGTCAATAATCAGTCTAGATTTATTTCTACTGCTACATTTGAGGGTAATGTTAATTTTGATGGACAAGTAAATATACAAAATCTGGTGTCCAATGGTGGTAATGTTCTTGCAGGATTCATTACAGCCACAGACTCTTTGAGAGTCGGAACAAGTAGTACTATATTCTCTGCAGTAACTAGTCAGGGTGTTGGTATTGGAACCTCAGTTCCTAGAGAAAATCTGGATATTGAAGGCAGGGCAAGATTTAAATCATATTATGAGATGACTCAACAACTTACTTCTGTAAGTAACATTGTTACTATTGACTTGTCTCATGGTAATTCTTTTACACATACTACTACAGAAAATGTTGGTTCATTTAACATTATTAATCCTCCAACGGGTGGGACATTTGCATTCACACTAAAAATCTCACAAGGTGCTACAGCTAGGTCAGTTGGTATTTCTACATTTACTAATAGTATTGGTAATGCCGTTGCTGTCTATTGGCCTGGTGGATTGATACCTGAAGTTACTGGAGTTGCAACTGCTACAGATGTTTATTCCTATATGAGTTTTGATGGAGGTACTTCACTGTTTGGTGGAGTTATTGGTCAGAACTTCATTACTGGTGTTGGTGGAACTACTCCATTCAACGGTTGGACGTATGATTCCAACTCTAAGACTGTCACCATCTATGACAATCTTACTACAATTGGTGAAGTCTCTGCAGGTACCACCATCACCTCCTCCGGTGGTAACGTTAACATTAGTGGTGACATTAGTGTTAGTGGCAACATTGACGCTAGTGGTGACATTAGTGCTGATGGCGACATTAGCTCTGGTACCTAAATATCAATGTAGGGAAGTAGAAACTAATGATACCATTCGGTCTTAGGGCATTTAGAACACCACCTACAGAGTTGTATTTGAATGGCCCTGAGTTAGAAATACTAACTCAACCACAAAATACAATATCCGCTATAGGTGGTACGTCTACTTTTACATCATCTGTTAGAGTTTTTTATAAAAATAATCAAGAAGGTGCAATAACTGATGGTGCAATTTTGTATCAGTGGTTTGATCAAAATGGTCCATTGATTGATGGAACTAAAATTAGTGGTTCTAAATCAAATACACTTACTGTCAGTAATGTACAATCTCCAAATGATAATAGGACTCTTTACTTAAGAGCAACTTATATTCCTGGTGGATATGATAATACGAAAGAGGATTACTTTTTTGATACTAAAACTTCAGGTAGTGCTCATAATAGTCCGATACTTACAAATAATGTCTCACTGTCTATTATACCTACAATTACAATTACAACTCAACCTGACTCACAAACTACGGGTTCGGGTCAGGATTTAACTTTCACAGCAGCTGCTTCTACTTCAGACTCATCAATACCTCTTAATTACTATTGGACTATTGACGGTACAATTCAATCAAATTCAAATTCAACTTCTTTCACAGTTACAACATCAACTATTGGAACACAGAAAATTCAGTTCCATGCATTTGTAACTATTGATGGTACTCAATATGTCACTTCATCGAATGAGTCGGACATTATCACAGTAACACCAAGAGCTGTTGTTAAGTTTGAGGCATTTGATAATATTAATAACTTCATATCGAGTCAGGAAGCATTTCTTGATGGAAGTCAATATACATTATCAGATTCCATATTTTCTAACAATTTCAATGTTGTGACGTTTTATGCAAAAGAAAAAGATCTTAAATTGAATTTACAATTTAATGCTTCAAAGGGACTTGATAGTTCAACTAATTCTGGTGGAGAAGGAGGAACTTCTACAATTATAATTGATCTAGAACAAAATGTAGAGCACACATTATTGGGTGTTGTCAATAACTCAGCAATATTTCTTTATAGAGGATCTCAACTTTTTACTGTCGTAGGTCAAGGTGGCGCCGCTGGTATCAGCGATGGAGGTGATGGTGGGGGAATCGGACTTTCTGGAACAGATGGCGTAGGAACTGGAGGTGGTTCTGGTGGTCAGGCACCTACAATTTCATTAAATGGTATATTTGGTTCAATTATTCAAGGTACAACATTACAATCTGGAGACAGTATTGCATCAATTCCTGATGGTGGAAGAACTATTTCATGTACTAAAGGTCAATATTGGCTTGATCAGGGTGTTTCACCATGTTCTGATAACGATGTTTCACCAATTAAATTCAGATCATCTGATGGAACAGAAATTTCTGGAAGTGATGAGATAATTAGAGGATTCAAACCAGGATACACTATCACCACAACTGCTGGTGCAAAAGGTTCATCTAACGGTGGTAATGGAGGTAATGGTGCCGAAGGTGGTCAAGGTGGAACCACTGGTGGTGGAGGAGGGGGAAGTGGATATACTGATGGTTCAGTTACTCTTGTTTCTTCAACTTCTGGTGGGAATAATACTAATAAGTCAAGTGTATTGTTCTCAGTTGTAGTGACATAAATATAAGAAACTACGGGGTGGATAGTGAAACCCTACAATAACCATGTCTGTAAGTAAGAACTTTGTAGTCAAGAACGGTGTAGAGGTTTCAACAAACCTTATCTACGCTGAAAGTATTATTGATAAAGTTGGCATTGGAACCACTACTCCTAATGCCAAACTTGACGTTATTGGAAATATTGTTGGTGTAGGGTTGACCCTATCAGGGTCTATTACTGGAACCAATGCAAATTATTCGGGGATCGTTACTTCTAGCACTGGTCTGGATGTTGGTTCAGGTGGAACCACAATTACTGTTGATGTAACCAACAATAGTACAGGTTTTAACTCTACAACACCTGACACCAGATACGTTTTAGATGTTCAACCAGGTGCTGGTCAGTCAGCAGCTACTTTTGGTACCGGTGTTGATATTGGTGGGTCAACTTATATTGATGGAGATCTTACTGTAAGTGGTGCAATTGCCGGTAGTTTCACAGTAAATTTAGATAATCCAGTTATTACTGGTGTTGTTACTGCAAATAATGCAGAAATCTTCACACAGTTTGATATTGTTAATAATAGTAATGTTGCGTATCAGTACCAATCAACTGGAATTGGTTTCACACAAAATACAGATAATCCAGTAATTGTTATTAATAGAGGTCAAAAATATCACTTTAATTTGAATGCTTCTGGACACCCATTTTATATTAAAACTGACAATACTACAGGAACAGGCGATCAATACACGGCGGGGGTTACAAATAACGGTGCTCAGGTAGGTGTTGTCACCTTCTATGTTCCATATAACGCACCTACAGAACTTTATTATCAATGTGGTGCTCACTCTGGTATGGGCAACACCATGTATGTGTTGAAAGATCCACCAGTTGGTGTGAACACCACCTCTCCACTTGCTATTGCCGATCTGTATGTCACAGGTATTTCTACGATTATCGGTAATGCAGAATTTCAATCAAATATCACTCTTGGTGATAATGATGAAATTATCTTGGGTGATGGTAGTGACTTAAAGATTTATCATGATGGTAGTCATAGTTATCTTTATAATACAACTGGAGAATTAAAACTTAGAGCATCTACTTTTAAAGTTGTTAATGCAGCCAATTCTGAAAAGATAATTGAAACTACTGAAAATGGCGCAGTAGATCTTTATTATGACAACTCCAAAAAGTTTGAAACTACTAATACTGGTGCAATAGTCACAGGAATCCTGACTGCAACAACCTTTAGTGGTTCATTCAGTGGTTCAGGTGCATTACTGACTAGTATTCCTAATGGAGCACTAGATAACTCCACTATCTCTGGTATTTCTCTTGGTTCTAACCTAGCAACACTGACTAGAGGAACTTATCTAACTGGTTCTGACTACAATGGTTCTACTGCTCGGACCTGGGCAGTTGATGCAACATCAGCAAACACTGCATCTAAAGTTGTTGCTCGTGATGGTAGTGGTAACTTTTCTGCAGGAACCATTACGGCAACACTAAGTGGTAATGCATCATCAGTAACCAATGGTTTGTATACAAATACAAACTTTGGTGGTGATGTGTCTGGTAACTATAATGCTATTGTTGTTGCTAACGACTCACATACTCACGATACTCGTTATTATACTGAAACTGAAAGTAATGGTCGTTATCTCTCAAGAACCGTCAACGGTTGGGTTACTAGTTCTGACGGTAGACAGAGGTTTTACTTCTCTAATACCAGTCATACTTATGTAAAATCTTCAGATAATATCTATTTTAGAACTGAAAACACTGATACTGACAACTGTTTTGTTAATGCTGGTTCAATTACATGTGTCAACGTAAATTCTACATCTGATATCAATTTAAAGAAAGATGTTGAAATAATTTCTAAACCAATTGATATTCTGAAAGAAATTGAGGGTGTTAAGTTTACATGGAAATCATCAGAAAAAAAATCAGCTGGTGTTATTGCTCAGGATGTTGAAAAAGTTCTTCCAGAACTGGTCAATGTTGCTGATAATAAAGAACAATATAAGACTGTTGATTATAATGGTTTGATTGGTGTCCTCATTGAAGCTGTGAAGGAACTTTCTACAAGAGTGGAGGAATTAGAAAATAATAAATAGTAACAGTATAAAGCACCGAGTGGAGACACGACGATGGTAAGAGACAACTTTTCATTAACATGGGAGGGTGACTAATGGCTATTCAGATTAACGGAACTACTGTTATTGACAATAACAGGGATATTACCAATATTGATACTATTTGTGGAAATTCTGCTGCTGGTAGTTGGGTTGCAAGCCAGGCAGAGGCCGAAGCAGGTACAAATAATGATCAAGTAATGACCCCATTAAGGGTCACACAAGCAATCGCAGCTGCAGGAGGCGGTATGGTAGACGACGACATTGTATGGTCAGGATGTAATGTAGGATGTGCCGTCAGAGGTGGTGGTAATGTGTTCAGGAAAACCGGAGGTATTATCTGGATTGTAGCACCATCAACAACACAAGTGCGCTCAACATGGCCTATGGGTTATTGTAATGGTTCTAATGGAGAAGCACCAAATAAAGCACAAAGAATCACTGGTCGTTCTGGATGGTTTGTTCCAGATATTGGAATGCTCCAGTGTGGTTACGCCTGTAGAACTTATTGGGATTCCTTTTCCACGATCCGCTACTGGAGTTCTACTGAGTTCAGTACCGACAATGCGTGCAATGTGTACTTTGCTTTTGGCAGCGCGTGCTGCAACCTTAAGTGCAGCTACAACGCCCGCTGTGTTCGTCCGTTTCGGGTCGTGTGCTATTGAACTTTGTACTTTGATTTTTGTATTTTGTAACGAGATTTTTTATGGTAGAAGAATTGAAAATATATAAAGATACAAGTGAATTAGTTAAAAGAGTTTTTATAATAGTTAAAAATTTTCCTAGAGATTATAAGTATACTATTGGATCTAGAATTCAAAATACTGCATTAGATTGTGTTGAGTTGATTTATAAAGCATCTAGACATAAACAAAAGGAAAAAGACTTAGATGAGTTAGTATCTTCTTTAGATTTTTTATCTTATTTAATTAGAATTTCTAAAGATATGAATATCATTACTGAAAAACAATATGCTCTTTATATTGAAAGAAGTGTTCCTTGTGTAAAACAAGCATCAGGATGGTTGAGGTCTGCTAAATAGTTGAGTCATTCATAATGAGCAGAATATTATTTCATCAAGAAATAGTAGTGTACTCAACTCACGCGATTTTCATACCTTAATCGGGTAAAAGTTTTAAATTATATTTAAAACACTTTCTTCTAAAGAGAAACATGTGAATGAAAATCAAATTGATGTTCCACGAACAACTACTGGAGTTCTACTGAGAACAATACCAACAATGCGTACAATGTGAACTTTAATAATGGCAACACGAACAACAACAATAAGAACAACATCAACTGTGTTCGTCCGTTTCGGGAGTGAGAAGTTATGAATGACATCACATTTGAAGAAGTTGTAACAGCATATTACGACTGCAGAAGAAATAAAAGAAATACACAGCAACAATTAGAGTTTGAGTTTAATCTAGAAAAAAATCTTTGGAACCTCTATGAAGAACTGAATCAGGAAATTTTTACTCCAGAAGCACATAATTTTTTTATTATAACTCATCCCAAACCAAGAGAAGTTTGGTGTTCAAATTTTAGAGATAGAATAGTTCATCATTTAATTTATAATAGAACAAATTATATTGAGAGTGACTATATTGATAATACTTTTGCATGTTTAAGAGGAAAAGGAACTTTAAGATGTGCTCAAAAAGTACAAAAAACTATGAGATCTTTATGGAAAGATAAAGATAATTACAAATTTCTTCATGTGGACATTGCAAACTTTTTTGTTTCCATTGATAGAGAAATTATTAAGAAGCAATTATATCCAAAAATAGAAAATGAAACTACAATAAAGTTAATAGAAATATTTTTAAATCAAAGTCCCACAGAAAACTATTATTATACTGGTGATCCAAAACTTAAAGAATTAATACCTGATAGAAAATCATTATTTGGGAAATCTACTGGTCTTACTATTGGAAATTTGACATCTCAAATTTTTGCCAATCATTACTTAAATGAATTTGACTGGTACTGTAAAGAAAATATATCTCAATATTACTTTAGGTATATGGATGATTTATTATTTTTTATTCATAAAGATCAAAAAATATATCAAATTATTGATGATATTAATGATTATTTGGCAACTTTAAATATGACTTTAAATTCATCAAAAACAAAACATAATAAACTTGAGCATGGTGTGAATTTTGTTGGATACTTTATTAGACCTTTCTGCAAATATGTAAGAAATTCAACTAAACAGAGAGCAAAATTGGCAACAGAATGGCAATCAATTAATTCATATTATGGACTCATGAGACAAGCAAACTGTTATAATTTAAGAAAAAAGATTGCTATTCAAAACAATCTAAATATGATAAACTACGAAAAGATGAATCAATTACTATGAATTTGACTACAGTTTTCTCTACCCCAATTTGGCAAACAGAATATCCACATTTTGAGGAAAATAAGGCACAATTTATTCAAGCAATAAGAGATTTAAAAGAAAAATACCCAGAAGGAGTGAGTAAATCAAATCTTTTTGGGTATCATTCTCCTGAAAGAATTCATGAAGAAGATGAAAAAATTCATCCACTTCTTCACCATGTTGGAGAAATGGTAGTTAAGGCAGCAGAAGATCTTAATTTAATTCCTGTAGATGTTGCACTCACTTCTGTTTGGTTTAATATCAATGATACTCGTCAGTGTATGAATGCAGAACATACTCATGGAGATACATTTTCTGGAGTATTTTATCTTAAGGCACCTGAAGGAAGTGGAAAGTTAGTTCTACAAAATCCGGGTATTAATAGATTGTGGCAAGGACTTTCTTTAGTTGAAAAGAAAAATCAATTTACTGGAGAAAAAATTAGTATTGCTCCAGTAGAAGGTAACATTGTAATGTTCCCTTCATATCTTCCTCATTGGGTAGAACCTAATGATCATGATGATGAAAGAATTTCAATTTCTTTCAATGCAATTTGTCTTCCTGAAGGTTCAATTGGTACTCCACAGCAAAATGCAGAATAAGCAATATTATTTTATCTCTGGACTTCCAAGATCAGGTTCTACACTACTTTCTGGAATATTAAAACAAAATCCAGAGTTTTATGCAGATATAACTTCACCAGTATCTGGAATTATTCAAAGCACAATTAATGGAATTACTGGAAGTGAAAATAATCATAATGTCAATGAAGAAAGAAGAAAATCTGTTATTCATGGAATCTTTGATGGTTATTACTCATCCATAGAAAACCCAGTAATTTTTGATACTTCAAGAGGATGGACAAGTCAAACACCAACACTTAAAGCACTTTTTCCTTACACCAAAATCTTATGTTGTGTAAGAGATATTGGATGGATTTTGGATTCCTTTGAAAGAATTTCTGCAAAAAATCCATTTCATACAAATACATTAATTGAACAAGAACACAATGTAAATGTCTTTTCAAGATGTGATGCAATGATGAATAAAGAAGGTGGAATAGTCATGAGTGTCTGGGCACTACTTCATGAAGGATATGCAATGAATCCGGATATGATTAAGTTGATTGAGTATGAGGACTTGTGTAAATATCCAGAAAAAACTATAAGATCAATTTATAAATTCATTGATAAACCTTATTATGAACATGACTTTAATAATGTAGAATATTCAAATGAAAACTTTGATTTATCGTGTAATATTAAGGATCTACATACAGTAAGAAGAAAAGTAGAGTGGATTGAGAGAAAATCTATTTTACCTCAAGATGTTTGGGAAAAGTATTCTAATATGGAATTCTGGAGACAAACAAACAAAAAACCTACATTAGATTATAACTGACATGAACATTTTAGGACTTTATGGTGGATTTGATTGGGATGCAAATAAATCTGCAGATAAAGATAATCTTGCAACTTGGACTCATGATTCCGGAGCAACATTAATTTCTCATGGAAATCATGTTACTAGCATTTCAGAAGAAAGATTAACTAGAATCAAGTATGATGGAAACTTCCCACAAAATTCAATAGATTATTGTTTATCTGTAGGAAATCTTTCTTATGATGATATTGATTTAGTTTGTGTTCCTTCAATGTGCTTAACTATTTGGTATAAACAGCATTATGAGGGAACCATTCATACCAAATTAAATACATTATTTCCTAATGCAAAACTAAAGTTTGTTTCTCATCACTTAAGTCATGCAGCATCTGCAGTGTTCTCTTCTAATTTTAATGAAGGTTCTTTTTTAATTCTTGATGGTGCTGGTTCACTTTTATATTCTCATAATTACCAAGATGTAAAGAATGTTGAGACTAATTCAATAGGATATTTTAATAAAGAAAAAGGAATTTTTAGATTCTTTCCTGGTCTTCTAAATGTCAATGAATTTGGTTCTTATTATCACTCATTGTCCCATAAAATTTATTGTGAAAAAATACAAAGACAAATTGATGGTTATGATGAAAAATATAGAGAATCTTGGGATGGTAAAATCATGGGACTTTCTGCATACGGAAGTCATCTAAAATTCACAGAAGAACTCAAAGATTATCAACTTTCAAAAGAACTTGCATATGAAGATGTTCCTTATGTGACTTTTGATAGTAGACCTTATAAAGAAAATCATACCTTTAAAAATCCAGATGAAAAAGCATATATTCTCCAAAGAAATTTTGAATGTGCTTTGATTGATTATGTAACCGAACTGAAAGAAAAATCATATCTTGATGATTATGTTTGTTTTGCTGGTGGATCATTCCTAAATGTTCTTGGTAATAGTCTTTTAAAACAAAGTGGTTTATTTGAAGGTATTCATGTTCCACCGTATCCTAATGATGTGGGACTACATTTTGGTGCTGCTTGCTTTGGTGCGTTCCAAAATAAAGAAGAAATTAATCTTCCAAATAATATTGCACTTCTTGGGAAAGAATATACACAAGACACTATTGAACAACAATTAATAAGAGGTGATATGAAATATCAGAAGTATGAGAACTTTGAAGAACTTTGCGAGTTTACAGCACAAGAACTCAACAAAAACAAAATCATTGGTTGGTTCCAGAATAGAAGTGAATTTGGTCCAAGAGCACTAGGTTCTAGATCACTTCTAATGCATCCTGGTCCAGCAAAAAACAAGGACATCATGAACTCTAGAGTCAAACATAGAGAATATTGGAGACCTTTTGCTGGTATTGTTCTTGAAGAACATCTTAATGATTACTTTGAAGAAGATTTCTGTTCTCCATATATGCTTTATTCACTTACAGTAAAAGAAGATAAGAGAGATGAGATTGCTGCAATTACTCATGTAGATAATACTTGTAGAATTCAAACAGTTACCAAAGAACTTCAACCAGAAGTTACTACATTGATTCAAAAGTTTAAAGAAGTTTCTGGTATTCCTGTAGTTCTTAACACTTCATTTAATGATAACGGAGAGCCTATCGTAGAAACACCAGAAGATGCGATCAAAGCATTTAACAACCTTGATATTGACTATCTTGTGATTGGAAATTATGTTGTTAAGAGAAGTGAAATAAGTTACTGATGAAACCAATACATGTATTTTTAAGACATTGTTACTATTCCAAACTTCAAGAACTTCCAACAAGAAACAGACCAGTTTGGTTCAATAAAGAAAAAGTATTTGAAAACTTTAAGAATACAATAGACCCTGAACTAACAGATTATACTATTGTATATGATGAACACTTTGGTCCTATTGAAGATACTTTTCTTAAAGATGAAAAGAATGTAGAAATTATCAACTGTGGAAAAGAGACTACAAGTTTCTTAAAGACACTGGATATTGTTCAATCTAAAAAATTTAATGATAATAAGATTATATATTTTTTAGAAGACGATTATCTACATCGTCCAAACTGGTGTAGAGTAGTCATAGAAGGATTGAGTATTGACAATCTGCCATTTAATATTGATTATGTTTCATTGAGTGATTTTCAATTTCTTTATGGTATTGAGGAGTATAATAAACTTCTATACACTAAATCTACACATTGGAAATCTTCAACAGGATCTACAAATACATTTGCAACAAAGTATAAAACATTAAAAGAGGATATGAATGTTCATCAGTACTTTTCACTAAATCCATATGTCAATACTGAAACAGGAGAAAACGTAGAACAATCATTAGACTTTGATAAATTTGAATCTCTTATGAATAAGAAAGATAGAAAACTAATTTCTCCTATTCCTGGTTACTCTACACATTGTCAAACTGGTAAAAGAATAGGTGATCATTTGTCTCCATGTGTCAGGTGGGAAGACTACCTAAATATTCCCAAATCAAATAATACTTTATTATATTCATGAGTACCGTAATTATTATCAGTGGTGGCGTTGGAAGGGCAGTAGCAGCAATACCAGCACTTCTAAAATATCATAAAAATCATCTAGATGAAGAGTGGTATGTGATGGTTCATGGTTGGGATTTTATGTTCTGGGGATTTCCAGAACTTCAAGAAAGAACATTTAATCCTAATGATAAGTCGGTATTTAAAGATTACTTTTGGAATGCTACTAAAGTTCTCACACCAGAACCATATTGTCTTCCCGCATACTATAGGAATGAGATCTCATTAAAAGAATCATTTGATATTGAAATCAATGGTTCTACTGATGATTTACCAGAAATGCAGTTGAAGCTCTCTATGACTGAAATTAGAAATGGTCATAGAGTCATTGCAGAAGCAAAGAACCAACAAAAGAAAAATAAAACCATAGTAATTCAACCTTATGGAAGTGCGGCACTCATGTGTCCATTAGAAATCTATGACGAAACTTTAAGATCCATTCCACAAAAAATGTATCTTACTCTTGTCAAAAAACTATCAAAAGATTATAATATCATCTATATGGGTGCAAAGGAGTTTTATGATGGAAAAACATATAAACCAGATCCAGATCCATCATTAAGAGACTGGGCAGCAGTGATTAAAGTGGCAGACTACTTTATTGGGTGTGACAGTTGTGGCCAACACTTTGCAAAGGCAGTAGGTCAAAATGCCTCTGTAATGGTCGCAGGAACCCATAAGAACAACACCACATACCCTGATACATTTCATATCATTGAGAGGGATCATAAGTTTCACCCAGATGCTATGAGAGTTTCACAAATTCAAGGACAACTTTCTACAAGATTGAATGAAGAAAGGTATATGTTCACTGATGAAGAGATTGAGAGTGCCTATCAAACTATTGCTCAAAGAATTGAAGGTGAAAAGAAAGTTGAGATTAATGAGATTGAAGAATGGAAAACCAATTTGAATCCTCCTAGTCCTGGGAGGATTCAGTTAGATCAACAAAATTTACTTTATGACTGATCATGAGTAGTGAAAATGGAAAATAAAACCTCATTGAGTTATGATTAAAGTTCCTATTTCAGTTGGAGAATTGTTGGACAAAATCACAATACTCCAAATCAAATCAGAAAAAACAAATAATCAATTTGTTCATAAAGAACTTAAAGAACTCATACAAACTGCAAAATCTTCTGATGTATATAATGAGGAGTATCTCAATCAATTAAAAGATGTAAATTCTACATTATGGGTTGTTGAAGATGAATTAAGAGTTCTTGAAAAACAACAAAGATTTGATGATCACTTTATTCAACTTGCAAGGTTGGTTTACACTACCAATGACGAGAGGTCTTTCATCAAAAGAGAAATAAATAAAAGATATAATTCCACTTATCAAGAAGTGAAACTATATACAAATAAATAATCCAACAAGTACATTATAAAAATGGCAGTAACAAGATTAGTTCCAGAAGATCCATATAGTCCACCAAATATTCCTGTGGATGATATGAACAACACTCCATATGTTTATCAAAATAGATATTATCCAATAATGCCTCTTCCTTGGTATCCTGTAGATTCTGGTGATACTAAAGATAGATTTGACTTGAGAGTTCTCCCTGATAGTAATCTTGCAGAACTTGGATGGACTCCGGCACCAGCACAACCATCCTTTGATCCAGAAACTGAAATGTGTCAGTGGGATGATGAGACCGGTAACTGGGTAGTATCTACAATTTCAGAAGAATCCGCAGAATAATTGAATGACTTTTGAGATTATAAATAATGTTCTCACTGAAGATGAATTGATCCCGATCAGGAACGTCATATTTAATACATCATTTCCTTGGAATTTTACTCCAGTGGTATCATCATTAAATGATAGTGATGATACTATCATGGGATCTTATTATTTTACTCATACTTTTTATAATAAATTTCATGCTGATGAATTTTGTCCTGTTTTTGCTCCAGTCTTAAATAAGATTGATGTGAAGGCATTGATAAGAGTCAAAGGAAATTTATATACGTCTACAGAAAAACTGATTCATCACAATAATCATTGTGATTTTCCTTTTGAACATCGCGGTGCTATTTTTTATCTGAATACTAATGATGGATTAACTGTTCTTGAAGATGGTACTGAAGTTCAATCCGTAGAGAATAGATTATTACTTTTTGACCCATCTAAATCTCATCATAGTACAACTTGTACGGATAGTCAGTGTAGAATAAATGTAAACTTCAATTTCTTTTAAAAATATGGAAAAACTGAATAAGAATGATATTGTATCTCCAGTCAATTATGATGTGAATGATTTTCCTTTTCTGACTTATGAGCAACTTTTAGTTTTAAGACTTGAAGTTGCAGAAAGACTCACAAAACAGATGAGTGAAGAGGAAAAGTTTGAATTTGTTAAGGAAAGTACTTATCACAGTCTACCATTACAGCATATTGAGATTCAAGCATTATTGATTAGATGTGGTGCTGGTGATTTACTTGATCAAGTATTGAAAGAAATTCTTGGAGAAGATTATAAACAAACTGCAAAGAAGACTTCTGAGATCAGAAAAGAGAATGGTGACCCAGCACCATAGGTACACTTCTTAAAGTGTCACACAAACCCTCACAGTCCCGCTGTGGGGGTCTTATAGTATCTGGAGGTACACAGACACTATGAGACTTACAGGAACAGAAAAACTATTGTTCATCTCTTCCTTTCTTATCTTTCTTCAATGGATGACACGTATCACTGAGAGGGTAATATGGTACATGCAATAGAAGTAGTCAGACCCTCATCTAACACCTCTGAAACCCTCTCTAGGGAGTTGTTTCATTGGTTTATGATGGAATACCTACCTGATAGGAGTATTGACCTTACATTGGTTCATATGTCTCTGAAGGATGAAGGGGTCTGCGGGTGGATGATGAGGGAGAGTGATTATGAGTTTATTATTCAAATAGAGGAAACTCTTGAGGGTAATGAATACACCAGAACTCTCCTACACGAACTTTACCATTGTTACCAACACCTAAAAGGTATACCTAGATGTGAGACCTGTGCTTATCTCAGCGAAAAGATAAACCTTGACAAGTTAAACAAACTCCAGTAGGATAGGCTTGTCCGGGTTCATAAGGAATTTAACTTTAAAACTACTTAATTAATTTAAATTATGTCTTCACATCGTAGTGGAAATTCACTTGAAAAAAAAGTAAATGATCTATTGAGAAAATATTATGGTCAAAATCCAGAATCATATTTCATAGAAATTCCTCCATATACAACACCGACTGGTAAAATCGTGAAATATAAACCAGACCACATTATTGGAAATTTGATTATTGAGTCTAAAAATGCTCTTCGTGGAGGAACCCCTCAAAAGTTGGTCGATGCATTAATAAGAATGCAAATTCTTGGAGACATAACGGGCAGGAATCCAATTCTTGTCTACCAAGGAGAATCCTATGATAATTACATTTACAATAGTCCTGTAATGGAAAAAATTAGTAATACCATTCCTGATGTTCTTATCGTGTCTTTAATGCAGTTTGAAGAATTTTTGTCTACCTCTGTAAAACCTATGGAAATGCCTATGACTGTGGAAATTTTTAACTGGAAGAATTTTTATAAAAATTAAAATCTACAAGATTACTATAGTATAGTTACTTAATTACATGAAGACCAAATTTGTTACAGTTCAACCTAAGTCCAGTAAAGCAAAGAATCGATTTGCAAACATGATGGATAGTCTTCATTCTTGTAAAGTTCAACAAGAAGATGATGGTCGAATGTTTCTTGAATCAATCACTGGGAGATACTTCTTCTGGATGAATAAGTTCAATGACCCAAATTGGACAATCATTAAATAACCACAACTATTAAAGATTAATGAACTCTTCCGAAAAACACGATAAAAGAAAAGATGCACTTGGTCTTTTCGTTGAATCAGTAATTAAACCAGACTCACAACTTCGTCAGTGCGCTCATAATCAAGAGTGTTATAATGAACTGATGGAGTGGCGTCAGGATATATTAGAATACCTATCTGATAGAAGAAAAGAAGAGTTCGGAGGTTAAATAGGTATAACCAGGAAAGATTGTTCATGTTGTCAACACAGTACAGACTGAAACTTGAATTTATTTGTAAATGTATTGCTAATGGTGAAGAAGTCAAACTAGATGATATGGTCTGGGCACAGAAACTTGCCA
>Ga0233414_10000472_pt1 | contig 16737 bp, 11 predicted proteins | sample Na_anoxic_10_MG_FD_189020 | JGI IMG/M metagenome (GOLD analysis project Ga0233414, IMG submission 189020) | Seawater microbial communities from Saanich Inlet, British Columbia, Canada - Na_anoxic_10_MG | ecosystem: Environmental > Aquatic > Marine > Inlet | place: Canada: British Columbia... | reverse complement strand
TTGATACAAGCAGTTTCTTTTTCACCCTCAAAGCGCTTGAGGCGTCAGAAGAGGGGCAACCCTACACTGACACGCAGCGGAATTCTGCCCCCGTTTTGCTTGGGGGCATTACTTACGCTCGCGTGTTAGAGATCATCGATCCGTACACCGTCACGTTTGAAGATGGCACCTATGTTGTTCAGCTTGTCGGGTCGAACAACAATATGATCGAAAAGACCAATCCGAATCAAGTTTCTGTACAGGGTAACAACGCCGCTGGTCTTATCCAGACAGAAGAGATCCAGTATTCATCATTCCAGAGCGGCGTGACCATCGACCAAGCGAATGGTACGGCAGGGCAGGCCTACCCAGCAGGCACTCTACAAAGCCCAGTCAACAACCTAACAGATGCAAAATTCATCGCGGAACTGCGAGGCTTCGACAAGTTTTTCATCAAGGGGGTGTTCACGTTTGACGCGGCAGACACCATCGACGGATTTGAGTTTGCGGGCGAGTCATTCACGCGCACGACGATTAACCTTACATCCGCTGCACTTATTGAAAACTGTAGATTCTCCAACGCTGCCCTGTCTGGATCACTCGATGGCGGCAACGATGTGTTCTCTTGCCGGATAACGTCTCTGGATTATATTGACGGCATTATCTATGACTCAGAACTTGAGGCGGGCACAATATCGCTGGGTGGAGCACAAGCTGATTTTATCCGTTGTTACAGTGGCGTAGCTGGAGGTGGCGCATCTCAGACGCCAGTCCTTGATCTAGGTGGTACAGGAACGGCACTGGTTGTCCGCGATTACCAAGGAGGCTTGAAGCTCACAAACTACACTAGCGGAGCCGATGCTGCATCAATTGATTTGTCGTCGGGCCGGGTAACGTTCGATAGCACTATATCTGCGGGTGTGTTTGCTGTTCGCGGAGTTGGTTTTGTCGAAGATAACTCCACGGGGACTGCGGTTATTAAGTCGCAGATTCTCGACGCCAATTCAATCAATCACAGCTTGTACGATGGCAGCGTTCACGTTAACACCGTATCAGGTGTGCCGGGCACAGAATTCCCAGTTGGGACGACAGCCCGCCCAGTTAACAACATTGCTGACGCCTTAGCAATTGCTGACCATCACGGGTTCCACGCCTTCACTATTCATGGGCCAATAACAATCCCAGCGGTAGGGGATTTTAGCGGGAAGCTATTTAAGGGGACACCCAATGCGGTGCCTGTCACGGTCAGTGCCGGGGCACAGGTTGATAATTGTAGCTACGAAGTTGTCCAGTTATCTGGGCAGCTAAGTGGAGTATCCCTACTGCGAGACGTTTTGATCGTCAACATTACCGACTTTAACGGCATCGCCGAGAACTGTGTTATCGCAGGCGGGGCAACATGCTCAGGGGTTGGCGATACCCTGTTTATCAATTGCTACAGTTCAGTAGATGTTACGACTGTGCCTACCATCGACTTCGGCGGGGCAGCAGGCCCGGATGTTGTATTTAGGGGGTATTACGGAGACATTAAATTCGCCAATCTGAACCGAGCCACAGCCAAGATTTCGATGGACTTGGCCAGCGGTGACGTGGTGATTGATTCAACGATTCTCGACGGCACTATAGTTGTTCGCGGCCAGGGGACTATCGTTAACAATTCAACGGGAGGCACCGTCGAAGACGACCTGTTGCAAACTGTTGACGTCCAATATGCTTCCTTTGAAAATAATAGCGTTTGGGTTGATACGACCTCTGCTAACACAGGCGTTAAGTACCCAGTGGGCACGGTTCGCGCCCCGGTTAATAATGGAGTTGACGCCCAACTCATTGCGGATGATCGTGGCCTTTATAACCTGACCTTTAGAGGTAACACGACCGTAACCAGTGCCCACACGAATATGAAATTCTGGGGCAGAAGTCCACGCACGACGCAGATAACTATTGATACATCGGCAACCCTGAGCGGCTGCGAATTTGAACTGTGCCTATTGTCTGGTGACTTGGGCAGTAACGGTTCTTCCTACATGATCACGGTTGCGCTGAAAGATGTGACAGGCATATTCGGGCACCTGGAGAATTGTGTGATCCGCGAAGGCACGAACACGTTGTCTACGCCCAACGGATTCGTCATGCTGAACAAATGCGCGGCGGTTTCGGCGGTGAACCCCGGCACAGACATTCCGATACTTGACCTTAACGGGTCGGGTCGGGTTGCTACCCGTAGCCTCGACGGTGAAATAATCTTCCAGAATAAAAGCAGCGGCAACGATTGCAGCCTAGATCTTGACGGCGCGGTGGTCACACTCGACGCGACAATCACCGCTGGCACCTGGAGGTTCGGCGGCGTTGGCACTGTGATTGATAACAGCGTTGGCGCGACAGTGGACACCACTGACTTGGTTTCCCCGCTATCTGTCGCTGATGCCACATGGGATGAACCTATGGCAGGACACACTATGGTGGGTACGTTTGGGAGTCATGTTAAGGCAAAGCTCTTAACATTCTCAAAATTTATTGGGCTAAGCTGATCTTTCAAGGTGCAGTCATGGTAGAAGTGCCAACATCCGAAGTCGTTCGCAGATTGGACGGCTTAGAAGAGAAACTCGATAGGGTTTCTGAAGCTATGCTAACTTTAGTCCGTGTAGAAGAGCGGCAAATACAAACCGCGCAGACTCTCGATAGAGTATGGCGGGCTGTAGAAGAACATGATAAAAGACTAAGCTCTGTAGAAACTAAATACAATACCCAAATTGCTGGTAACTTTTCAAAACAGGCCATGTGGGGCGTAATTGTTCTGTTGACTGGCGTGATTGGCTACTTAGTACAGATAAAATAGGTGCGATATGAAGGATAGGCTTATAGCATTTGTGAAGTCTCTACCGGGGCACGCTTCCGAAGTAATCGAACGTCCTAAACTATTTGTAGCGGGTATGATTATAGGGTTCCTCGTAGGTGTATCTCTGTAATGGAAGTTTCTGATAGGGGCTTAGCTCTAATATGTGAGTTTGAAGGTTTTCGAGAGAAAGCGTACAAATGCCCTGCGGGGGTATGGACTATTGGGTATGGGTCTACCCGCAACGTCTCCCCGGGGGATAGCATCACTGAAGAAGAGGCTCGTATCCGTATGCTCACTGAGTTGCAGGATTACGCAACTGCGGTTAGCCAAGCTTGTATTACCAGACTTAACCAGAACCAATTTGATGCCCTATGTAGTTTCGCCTACAACGTAGGTAGAACAGGTATGAAGGGCTCATCCGTAATCCGAGCTCATAACCGTGGGGATTACGAATCAGCGTCTCGGGCCTTCGCCCTTTGGAATAAAGCTGGAGGTAAGGTTTATAAGGGGCTTGTTCGCAGACGTGCGGCGGAAGCGGCGCTGTATCTAGAGCCCGTAAAATATGGGCTACTTGAACATCCCGTAGATTACATTGTGGACCCCCAGCTAAGTGACGATGCGCTCTTTAACCCTCAAGCTGTAGATAGGGAAAAACCTATTCGCAGCAGCAAAGTTACTAAAGGAGCTATCGCAGGTGGTGCGGTAGCTACTGCTTCATCCATAGCAGAGATAATCAGGACACTTGACAGTGTAAAACCTAATCTTGAAAGCTTAGGTTTTTGGCTGGCCCCCATGCTCCTGCTTTGCATAGCAGGTTTCTGTGGGTGGATTGTCTATGAGAAAATAATCCATAGGCGGGAAGGACGTGCTTAATGCCATTACCTCTCGCTTTCATATCTTTCTTAACCCCTAAAGTTCTGCTTACTCTCGGCGTAGTTGCGGTTCTTAGCTTTGTCGGGTGGAAAACATATTCTTCCGGGTATACGAACGGTAGTGCGATGATACAAATTCGCTTCGACCAGTATATACTCGTTCATCAAGAGGCCGCTATGGAGGCTAAAATAACCGCTGAGGCTCGGGAACGTGTACTTACCTCAGAGATCGTTCGTATCGAACGGGTGGCTAAGAATGAGAAAAGCGGGATTATTGGTAGGTATGAGTCTGCTCTTGCAGAGTTGCGCGAGCGCCCCGAACGTCCCGACCCCCGTGGTAATATCGGAGTGTCCGAAACTTCCACCTCTCCTACTGGATGCTCCGGAGCGGGATTGGCAAAAGGAGATGCGGAATTTCTTGCGGGGTACTCTGCCGACGCCGCCAAATTAAAATCGGCTTTGCAGCAATGCCTATCTGTGTATTCCTCTACTCGTGATTTAGTGAAATGATGTGGTGAAAAATGGACATATCTTTGTATAATCAGGCTCTACCTTACTGAGGGTGTAACTATGGCTAACGCGCTTTACGATTCGGCTCGGGGATCTTTCCTTAAAGGAGAGTTGGACTGGTTGAATAATACGTTTAAGGTTGTCCTTATCGACACCGCAAACTACTCGGTCACTCTTGCTGGGCATACCAATTTTGGTGACGTAAGTGGATCGGCTATTGTAGGCACAGCGGTTACTCTTACTAATACTACTGTCCAGACTAATGGTGCAGCAGATGCTGACGATGTCACCTTCACCACAGTTAGCGGGGCTTCAATCGAGGCTCTGGTTATCTATAAGGATGACCTGTCTGGTATTCCAGCTAACTTCCCACTAATTGCATATATAGACACGGCTACAGGTTTACCTATTACCCCTAACGGAGGCGATATCATCGTCACCTGGGATAACGGCACCAACCGTATATTCCGACTGTAATATGTAAATTCTGGGAGCGAGTGCATGGCTTTTAGTAGTTCTGTACCAGTTAGGTATTGGCGTATTGGTTGGGGACGTTCTGTCTCCGATACTAACTCCTATGCTTTCGAGATAGCCACTCTACAGTTATACGATTCTTCTGATACCCATCTAACGGCTTCGGGAGGGGCTACACCCCCTACAATAACCTTGTCGGGGTCCTCTACGGATGCGTATGACTTAGTAACTTACCCCCTATCGAATCTTACAGATGTAAATGAGACTACTCATGTAGCCCTGTATTCCACTGGTGTCCAGCTCGAAGAGCCTAGGTATGTAGAGTACGACTTCGGGGTAGGTAACGAAGTCCTGTTGGACTATTTCAAAATTGCGAACGTTACCAATGACGTCCAAGGACTCTATACAAATTGGATAGGGGACGGCGGAAACGCAGCCGGATGGGATCTGTTCGTCGGAGCTTCTGTCGACGGTACAGAATGGATGCTTCGATATTGGGCTCCTAAATTTTTGAAGAGTGGTTCTGCCGCAAGCACGCTCTATACTGTAGCTGGGAATGAAGTATCCAGCATTAATAATTACGGGCAAGGTCAGCTTAGAGTAGGAGGCGGCAATAGCACTGGTGCTATCTACGGTATTGTTTCGGAGGATGGGAGTGTTTATCCAAATCGTCCGGTCTTTCTGTATGACGACGCAACTGGCACCAAAATCGGTAACACTTTCACTGACCAGTATGGAGGCTACGCCTTCGGCGGCTTAGACATTAGTAGGGTCTATACCGTCGTATCCCGAGATTTCTCTGGCCCTCCGTACAAGAATGCGTTGATTTACGACCGTATCCAACCAGTTAACGCAGTCAATGCTAACGCCTCTCCTAATGCGTTTTTTGAACTGCGAAATAAAGCTGCAGACCTTATTAGCTTCTTCCACATTACGGGGGAGGACACAAATCAGGGGTCTACCGCCCAGAAATGGCTGTACCAGGGGAAGATGAGCGCCGGAGTTCTCATACGCGATCAATTTGATACTGGCGACATTACGACTAACAGATTTGAAGGGTCTCAGATAAAGACTGCTTTAGGGACGTACGCTAACGAGTGTAATTTCTTTTGGTTCCCCCATTACGCGAAGAATAATGGGGTTGAAGCGGCTTATCCTACTACGCAGGATTATATAGGCCTTGCCATGCCTCCTGATTTCCCCGGAGGCGACCGCACTTTGGGAGGCTCTGGCGACGCTTTTACTCTCGAACTATATGCGCAGATGCCTGAAACAGGTGAAGATGATGCTCATTACTTCTGGGGAGGGAACTCCCTAGGCAATGGAGCTTGGGTGGGTGGAGCCTCTCAATGGAGTGAATCAGTGATTCCTATGCCCGCCACTGCTCGGATCGAGCTGGGGGGTAATTCATCGGGGCACGGAAGAATCCGAATAGCTTTTTCCTACGGGGGATTGACTCCGACTGTAAGATTCGATACAGGGGTTAGCCATATACCTAATGGCGATATAGTACATATAACAGTAACCCATCTTAATAAGCAGGAATGCAAACTATACATAGACGGAGTCCTATACAGCACGGTTAGTTTAATAGGTACTGCGGACCTCTATACGTCCGGTCTTTCGACGAACGGTCTGGGCGCTGGGTCAATGACAGGCTTCTATGATCCTGGTCAAAACTATATTGTATCCAAATTCCTTGGTGAGCCATTAAGCCACATCGGCTCTAGCCTATTTATATTTGGGGAGGATTATGTGTCGTCACCCTACACCTCACGCCCCAATGGGCCCGGCGGAGCTTTTGGACATGCAGCTTGTTATGGGAGGGTGTATACCCAAGCCGAGGTTACGGATTTATATGACAGCATTGCGGACTGGAGCACTATGTATGTCGCTCCTGTATATGGGGGGTACTCCGGGGAGGTAGAGAAAGATACACCTGTTTGGTATTTCATAGGAGACCAGGCTACCACTGCACCCTTAGGTCTACTCGAACCTTCTCTTCTGGGATATCAAGGTACGCCTGCTCTGTTTGGCCCCAACGCCCCTACGGCTTTATCTACACCGCTTAGAGGTACTTCCCCCAGTTTTGGTGCGACCTCTGATAGGAATGGGTTCATCATCCAAAATGCGACTAATAATATGGGGGCGTGGTCTTTCGAGTGTTTTATTGAGATCACTCAATGGCCTGGTGCTACCGCGAATCTCCCTCGCATGACGCTTTATAGTAGCTATTGTTTTACGGACAAAGAAAACGACCCACCGACTCATTATCTGAACCATAGGCTTCTCTTATGGGATGATGACACATTGATCTATGAATATAGAGACGTGGATGGGGTGACCTTAACGCAGCTAACCTTTCCGGCATTCACGATGTCGCTTAACACTACTTACCACTTTTGCATCACTTTCGACCCCGCAGGGGACATTATTGTTTATTTAGACGGGGTAGCTGTCGACTCTGCCGCATCGCCGTTCCAATGGCAGTTTGGGGACAACATTTATGCCCCATTCTGGGAAGATTCCTCTTTTGGGCATCACTATGTACTAGGGCCACATTACCCTGATACCCTAATGGGTAATACATTTACAACCCGTACACTGGGGGTTAACGATTACGCCAATTGGCGTGGTAGATATAGTGACGTAGCTAGTTATGCTCACGTACTTCCTGCGGCTAGAGTTTTAGCGCACTATAACGCCAGAAACAGCTAATGTAGGACGGACATATGTCGCTACCGATAACGGGAGTAACGGTAGGAGATTCGTTCGCCCCAGGCAACAACCACTCCCTACTTAACTTTGGTCTGGGGTTCCTTCCTATAGGGATAGAGCCTCTCGCGGTTAGTAGCGTACGGCGGGTGGCCGACGCATCTATATTCATACCTGATTTTGATCATGTAGACGCCTCCTTAGATACCCCCCTACTTAACATCCACCTGGAGTTCGGACCTCCAGGGAGTCTCTATTTCTTTATCCCCTCATCTGTAGATCCATCTCTGGAACACCTTTTCGGTCTTCCGGTTATAGATCAAGAGTTCGGGATACAACCACCAGGTATACCCCCACCTCTAACATCCCACGGCATAGCCACGAGGGTTGTTTTCGGGGCAGAGCTTGGGGGTTTTACTGATTTCTTATTTGTAGATCCGTACACCTCGCCGTCGACCCTTAACGTCCCGTTCTATTTCGGACCTGGGTTAGTTATAGCGGGGGTGACGTTAGGCGACCAGTCTATATGGTTGGATCCTATAGAAGAGATCGAAGTACCCTTTGCGGTACTCGACGTTACTCTAGGGGACACATTTGGTCCGGGGCAATCCCGTGTTTCCGACCAGCCGCCTGTAGCTTTCTTATTCACTGGGCCTTATGAGCCCCAAGTTGGCAGCTCCATTGATCTCCCTTTTGGTGGGCTGCTCACTCAGTGGGTTTTGTATGCGGGGATTTCCTCCGAGCATACCGACGACAATCTTTCTAATGGCTTAATAGTATTAGAAAACTCTGCTTTTGCCCTAGCTGTCGAAGGCTTCGATTCTTCGGATGTGCAGCGGGGGGCCACACGTTTCTACTACTCCCTAGATGGCGAGGCGGGGCTATTAGAGTTTGTATTCGCCCAATCATATAACCCCGGCTCGGGCGTAGGGCAGTTTCCCCCAGCTCTAAACGTCCCGTTCTATTTTGCTTTCGAGCAAGTTTTAGGCCCAGGGGAGATAAACTCTCTCGAATTTGGCCCGATACTTATACCAGTAATCCAGCCTACTGGTATTGATTCTCTCGTTTTCGGCGTGACCTCCCTACCTGAGTTTATTAGGGATGTCTCTGTTGGCGACAGTATGTCTGTCGGAACGGGGACCTCTATTGCGCTAGAGGCAGATATAGAACTCGTCTCTGTTGGCGACACTGGTAGTTTCGGTCAAACAGTTGTTAAACCAGAATCTAGGTTCTTAGATGGTTCTGGGCACGACAGTCTAGTTCTGGGATTTGACCACGAGATATTCAACCTAGACCGGACTCTTGATTTCTTTGGGATGGAGCTGGACTCGTTACAGTTCGGTTCAGAGACAGCCCCTGATTTAGAACTCTTCGTTTCCCATTATGTCCGATACGTTGATTTATGGGTGGCGTCTTCTGGCGTACAAGATCTTCTGTTTGGTACGCAGTGGGTCAGTAATTACGAGCGATATCTTGAGCCGGATGGTTGGACCTCATGGACCTTGCCCTTCCTCCAGATCGGGCAGCACGACGTCGATTTCAAAACCAAGTACCTGTATCCAAATTCCGCTCCGTTTGAGGGGGTCGTATCTGACTCTCTGACGGTAGATCGCGGTGAGCAGTATCTACTTGGGATTGGCGGGATCTATGACTTTGGTATAGGTCTTCTGTCGGATCTCTACAATTTAACGAAGGAGATAGGCCCAGGAGTAACTCTCGGGGAACAGACATTGTGGATGATCCACAATGTCTACAACTCAGATCAGTATATAGAAGAGCCGTTCTGGGATACTTACACTTCTATAGAGTGGCCTAAGTTTGGCCCGGGGGATGTTCGTAACCGAAATCGAGTCATATCCCCTCCGGCTATGGTTCTTGCGGATTACTTCCTGTATGGCACGCCATACGTATTCAACAACGCAAGGCTTGTTGCCCCCGAAGGGTTTCTATTAGATCCTAATATCGAGCCTCGCTGGAACAGCGACCTGTTCGTATCGCATTACATACGCGAGCTGGACACACTCGGTTTCGATTCGTTCCGCCCAACTGGTTCCCCGTTTGGTACTTTAGTCTATAACTCATCCTTCCAATTCCTGATAGAGGGTTTCGACTCTTTAGGGCTATCTGACACCAATCGAGTTTTTGACCCAACACAGTTCTTGATCGGTGTAGGGAAGATAGACGGGTCAATATTCGGGACCGACTGGTTTAGCTTCAGCCCGAGATATGTAGACCTAACCCACCCGTTTAGCATTTATGGGATTTTTGACGGGACGTTCGGGGACAATACCGGTGACTTACGGGTATCTAACTACACGTACTATGTATATGCCGATTCCGTAGGAGACTCTTACAACCAGGGCTACCCTTGGGTAAGAGAAATTTTCAAGATAATTGGACCCTCCCCGGTCTTACCATCTTCAGACCCGTCTACTGGGTTACAGATCCACAACGATACCCTGCAGTTCTTCCCAACGGGTCTCTACTCCCTAGAGATACCTACCCTTATTTGGATATCTCATAGTCCTCGCGATATCGTGTTGGACTTCAGACACAGCATATCTCTGCTACCCCGTTTATTTGGGGATGCTTTCGTATCGAATAGGGACCGCACGATCTACGGAATTGGAGATATCCATTCTCTGAAGGTAGATCCGTTCACACTCGTATACATACAGGTTCCTGCTGGACCGTACACGTTCTATTTACGGTTAGATGACGGGGTTGGTTTTGGTATAGCGCCCTTACTTGATCCGTGGGGCTTGGCAGAGGTACGTAAACACCCCTCTGGGGTCGGGGATATTAACTCCTTGCTGATGGGGTCCCCTTCGTTTGTTGCACAGCAGATCTTACCGCTGTGGGATTGGCCATCTAGCCAATTCTCGTTCGGCACTCCTCTTTTTGGAGAGCCCCTGAACTTAATATCTGATGTATCTGTAGGTGCGTCGCAAGTTGCTTATGGAGACGTGGCTGTATCCCCCCATACCATATGGGCCCGTATCGACGCTCCGCAGCAAGCGCAGGATAACCATAGTGGGAACATTTTCCATGTTATAGATTCGGAATTATTTGATAGATCCCCTCCAAGAGAAGAGCCGCAGTTTGGTGCGGCTAATGTCTTCCTACCTGGGATTACTAGAACGCTTCTGATCTATCACAATGGATACAGCTCTGCGACCGGAATAGAGAACAGTTATGTAGATTATTGGGGGACTGCTTATCTGGATCTGTTTGATAGGAAGATCGAAGTAGACTCCCTGCCCAGCTCTTTGTTTGGATTCCCAGAGTTCCCAACCAAAAAAGTCCTCTTCGTACAGCCGATCTCCGATATTGGGCTAGGCGATGTGGAGCTATTCCAAGAACATGTCCCATATACGCAGGCCATTACTGGAGTGGGGTTAGATTCTTCTGTCTTCGGTGATACCGACATAGAACTCTTCAATAGAGCTCTACCTGTTACTGGTTGGGACTCAACTCTGTTCGGGAACAATAATCCTATGGTCTATCACTACCCGCGTGGGTTTACGGACGCTGGCGGGACAGATATGACAATATGGGGGACTGCTTGGGTTAGCCATTACACTAGATCTTTCGAGTTGGAAGGGTTCGATTCATTTACTACAGATTTCGATCCGATGGCGTTCGCCCAACGAGCTAGAGTACGCCACGGCACTACTCCGTTCCCCTTAAACCCTATTAATGATCTAAGCTTTGGAGATGTAGGTGTAAGAAATGATAGCCTACGGGTCACTGTATATCAGATCCCGCCACCCAGATGCATAGGAGAAGACGTGTATGTCCAGCATTAATCATCCAATGGACTGTTGTAGCGATTCGGGAGCGCATACTCCGGTGGTAGCTACTCAGTTCTACCATGATCTACCACCGCAGACCTTCTGTTGTATGACTAGGACAGCGTATACTCTAGTACGCCACGCTAAAAAAGAGCTGATTGGGGAGTCTCTGCAAGAATGGACTGACTTCTCCGAAGCAGAGCGGCATGATATGGCTAAGGCTATGAAGGATTATCTGTGTCAGGAGACTATTCCAGAGTCAGACCTCCATAAGCTAATGCATAGCTTTCTATATAAGCTTACTATCGCTCTATAGGTACATGACATACAATTTAGAATATGAAAAAGGTACACGCAAAACCGGTTAAACTCGGGCCTTGGGTGGCTGGGTATCAGAATATCTACGAACCCCCGCTAGCCCCTGAAAATACGCTAGTCGAGGCAGACAATATTCTTATAGAGACCGAAGGGGCTATATCCCCTCGGAAGGGATACACACCTGTTTCGACTAACGTGCATAGTTTATTTCGGTATGAAGGCCGTTCCTACGGGATTTTCAACAATACCGTATGTGAGTTGTTTAGCGGAAGTGCCAAACAACTATCTGATTTCGATGTAATAGGGAAAGTTACCTGGGGAGTTCTTAACGGAGACCCTGTATTCACTAATTCTTCTGTCTTAGCTAGAATAACTAACGATAAGGTTATCCGCATAGGGGTGGAGTTGCCGGTAGTAGATATATCGGTAGGTCCTATCTCTTCTACTAGCGTAGCCGTATCGTTTGTTAATAGCGAAGGGGAAGAAGGCCCTCTATCCCCCTTGTTTTCGGGAGGGGCTGTCCAAGATCCCGTAGACTCTACAGTAGCTTCGATGCGTATATATACAACTCAAGCTACTGCTGTAGAGACCGATGGAGAGGTGCAAACATACGCAGGAGATGTGTTGTATCTGGTAAGCGAAGTTGCCCCTGGATCCGCATCTATATCAGCTGATACATACGTGGGTGCGCCCATAGGGCGACCGGCTGATACCATTAATAAAGGGCGAATGCCTGGTGGCACCTACGTTAGGTATTGGAGAGGGCGTTTACTGGTTGCTAGAGGGCGTACCTTATTTTACTCAGATCCCTTACGATACGGATTATACGATCAGAGTGCGGGGTTCGTAACTTTTGAATCGCGTATAGATTTTGTTGAGTCGGTGGATTCTGGAGTGTTCGTTGGACTCCGTGGCAATGGAGTACACTTCTTAGCTGGAGATACCCCAAACCAATGGCAGCGGGTAAAATCGGCAACAGAATCGGCCCAACCTGGGGCTTCTATGTTAGTCCCTGCGGCTCAGATGAAACTTGAATTAACCGCAAAGCCAGAGTGGGTGGCGGTATGGTTTACTCACAGGGGTTTTGCACTAGGGCTTCCGTCTGGAAACGTGTTATATCCACAGGCGGATTTATTGAGCGGGCTTCCGCTCGGGAATGGGTCTATTCATTTCGATGACGACCGATTAATTGTTCTGTCTCAATGAGGGACTGGTTATGAGAATTACGAAAGAGATTACGCAGTTCGTTGAGAACGGCGATTTTGAGGCTTCCGATGAAGGGATCATTATCCATCGTGGCATTTTGGCCAAGGGTAAGTATACCCACAGCATAAACGGCGAAGCTCTACAATGCGATCACAATTTAATACCTACTGAAGGTATCGCAAGCATCCTGTCTGTAGCGTTTGGCGCAGATACTCAGATTACGGCTTGGTATCTCGCTGTGTTTTCTGGAGCTGTGACTCCTGCTGCTAACTGGACTGCGGCTAACTTCACCGCTAATTCCAGCGAAATCACTAGCAATACCGAAGGTTACAGCGACGCTACTCGCCCCGCTTGGACTCCTGGTGCGGTAGCTGCTGGAGTAATCGGTAATCTCGCCAGTAAAGCTACGTTCAACATTATATGTACTACAAGCGTGAATATCGCTGGTGCGGGCTTATTGAGTACCAATACCAAGGGCGGCACTACCGGTGTATTAGCATCTGCTACTCGCTTTGCTAGCACTCGGCAGGTCTACAATGGGGATGCGTTCGAGCTCGGGTATGAGATTGAGCTGCAAGATACCTAATGGCGGGTTTTTCCGGACGGGTGCTCCTTGAAGGCAACTTTGAAGAGGCGAATCGTCTCGTCCGAGATTGCATAGAGCTAGCCAATACGTTGCAGGCTTGGAAAGAGATGCAAGGGCTCCCGTCTGTTACCCGCACATTCAATCTGAGTGGCGGCGCATATGTTGTAGTAGGGCTCCTTCAACATCAGCAAGCGATGAGGATAACTGTCCCTGTAGCTCATACTTTTAATCTCCCTGATCTCTTTGTAGATCCAAAGAGTATAGATACGACAGGGGTTATGGATGTTATCAGTGGGAAGGTAACTAACGGGCGGATAGATCTGGAAGAGGCTACTTTCCCAGATCCGGATAACCCCGGTCAAGATCTCACGCAGGAGTATGAACTCTTACAGGGTTTCATACCTACTACCCCAACAGCTAGTAGGTATACCGGTGAAGAACGGCGACTCAGGCTTGCTGTCAAGGAGCCTGATATATTCAAGCCCCCTGGTCCACCGGGTGTTGTTATCTATTCGCAATACTCCCGAGTTGCTTCGTCCTGCTATAGCGGGGCTATGCGTAGACTTGTCCAACTTCTCTTTGGAGTAGGTACACCCACGCTCCCAATATGGGAACAGAGGTGGATGGAGCAGGAAGAGAAAGCTCCGCTGAGTAGTGAGGTCATTTTGGATGATAGTCTCGGCGGGGACGATGAACTTGTAGCGAGTGCTTTCGGGCTATACGACGACCAATCCCCGTCAATAGCCCTAGCTTATGACTACCGGTTTAGCAAAACCCACGGAGTGTCTTTCGATATTGAAGATAAACCTTGGCTAATCGAAATATCTTCAAGTGGCGTTTTTGCTACGAAGCTTGGGATGGACCCAGTTTCTCTATCTGTAGAGGGTAGGGCTCGATACCTTGACGTATCCCCAGAGCTATCTAGTTTCTTCGATGAGTTCGGGGGGTTCCCTACTTTTAATAGCTTCCCCGTAGGTGAAGATCGTACTTTGTATGAAAAAGCCGGGGAGGTTGTAGAGCTTCTTTCTTCCACGGACATGGGGGATTTCTACGGCAAAAGCGCTTTTTCATCAGAAGTGGGGTGGTCATTCGATGATGCGGGTAAAGAGGCCCATAACTGTTGTACAGGGTCTGAAGGTGGTTTAGGTACAGGCGAGCACTACGCCATAAAGTTAGGGCTAGAGGGCGAAACTCTCCCAGAATTAGGAGGATCTCGGGCCGAGTTAGCCGCGCTTATCCCTAATGCGAAGCCGTGGGAGGTGAACAAATGTCGACGGATGAGCGAGATATCCGCTAAAAGCATCGTAGAGACCTTCGCTAATGACACGGAGGCTGGCCTCCAGCAGTTTCATGATCTGCAAGTTACCCCTACGCTCGTTTTCAATTGCTCATTGATACAGAAGTCTAAGGGGATCCTATTCCACCCTAGCTCTCCCGCAGGACAACCGCAGATAAAATTCTACGAGCCGATGTATGACCCTCCCGGACTAATCTCCTGGGACTTCTCCCCTCATGATATCGGTGCTTACACCGAGACAAGTGATGGCCCTATGTTTGTCACCCATGTAGGTAACGACTTAGACATAGTTAGGTATGCGTCAGACTTCAGGCCACGCTCAATTCCGGAAGCAGAAGATAGTAGACAGCCATGCCAGTTTACAGGGGGGTGGGCGTACACAACTTATGGGGGCACTCCGTATCTTGCGGGGAGTTTCTATAGTAACCGGTGGGATTTTCGCGAGGAGATTACCCCCGATACTGTTGTCACGAATTATAACGGGACTCCTATCGGAGTTAGAGGTTCTTTTGGCCCTTCCGTATTCTTTGGGACCTGTTTTTACGCGAACAGTAGCTCTCATTTTGGCGTCGATTGGAGTACTAACGGCACCACTGGTAGGTCGCTAACTGTTTCAGTAGCTATCCCGGCACATACCCGGGAGGCGTACTATATGACTAAGATAGATACGACAAACTCAGCCAGCGCATCTAATGGATTCTTTACAGAGAGCACTGCAGGACCCCAACAACAATTTTGGAAGCTATTTAACTACGCGTTTCATTGGAACGGCACCGGGTGCCCTTCTACTTCTACTTTACCCGGGGGGATAAACGCAGGAAGCGTAGGCTGCGTTGCCAAGAAGTTCAATGAGTGGGATGTACCTTCATGTGTGTCGGATCCTATCCCCGGAGATATACAGTATAGCGTCTGCCCTGCTAATAGTTTTGAACCGGGGCCACTAACTATATCCGCCCCATTATGGGGTGACGTAATAGCTGGAGGGGTCGTTAGCTTCGGGGATTTTGTAGATATATCACCGTGGACAAACCATTCGATAGTAGATCAGACTAAACATTCTTGGCAAGTTAATTTAATGACAGATACCGTAGGGGGGATCATTACTAAAGAAGGCACTCATATCGGTGTCCCTTTATATGATGTTCTCAGCAATTGGTGGACTCAGCAATCTCCACAGGGGCCGCTTGACGTAGCCTTCATAGCTCTGACCAGTTCTAGTTTGGGTGGTAATGTAACTAATTACTTAGATGATATGAACCACTCTACCTGGCAAGTTAAGCACGAAGGCTCCCCTCTAGAGATGCATGGTATAGAAGACGGGCTCGCCTATACGGCCTATACAGGAGTTATTGAATAATGCCTATAGTAGTTGAAGACGTACTAGAAGTAGCCCTGCTTGTAGAGCGGGAGCCTAGAAGCGTATGGGTGTTTGCTCCTGAAAGGGATGTTGCTGAGTTAGTAGACGGAGTCCGTCTGCACGCTATAGCCGCATTGACCGAAGTGGGGGAGCTAAACGACTCAACGGTAGACTCGTTTGCGGCCATCTCTAGTGAAACTGCTCTGCTTGCAGATTCCCACGAGCAGACCATCGTATTTACGCGAACTGCTACTGAAACAGTCGAAGTAGATGACACTGCGACTGCGGGTATAAGGATACAGCATGACGAGAGGGAAGTAGGGGAGCTGAACGACTCCTCGGGCGGCACAGCCCTCGTTGTATTGTCAGAATCGGCCCTGCTGCTCGATTCAACAACTATATCTCAGACCCACTCTCTTTCTCTCCGTGATACTGGAGAGTTAGAGAGCCAGCTATATTGGCCTCTATCTGTAAATGTAGATGAAGTAGCCGAAGCTAATGACAACGTTAGTTTCTTTACTACTACCTCTGTTTCTTTACGGGAGACAGCTCTTCTATCGGACTCTATACAGGAAGACACCAATACTTCCGTTGTTTTACGTGAAATCGGCAAGCTTGCGGACAGTGTTGCTAATGTATTAACCACCAATGGCGACCTCCGAGATAAGTTCTACTCTGCAGATAACCCTGTTCCACCCTCGTATGGAAGAGCATATACTTGTTCTATAGTTAATTGGGCCATGTCTCTATATTCTAATTACCCATTCTTGACTATGGCGGGCAATCTGGCGGC
>Ga0233414_10000470_pt1 | contig 16784 bp, 23 predicted proteins | sample Na_anoxic_10_MG_FD_189020 | JGI IMG/M metagenome (GOLD analysis project Ga0233414, IMG submission 189020) | Seawater microbial communities from Saanich Inlet, British Columbia, Canada - Na_anoxic_10_MG | ecosystem: Environmental > Aquatic > Marine > Inlet | place: Canada: British Columbia... | reverse complement strand
AGGTGTGCTATTACAGGATTAACAAAAAAAGAGACATTAAAAGGGTATAAAAATGAATTTAACTAACAAAACACTTGAGACACTAATAAGAGACGAAATGCTTTATTGTGAATTATTTTATTTAGATTACTTAAATCATTTATTGATAGATGTAATTAATGATATGTTAGTTAGAAGTAAAGAAGTAAATAACATGAATGCTAATACTAAAGAAATGATACAAAAATAAAAGGATATAAAATGAATAAATACAGAGTGGCAGTTCATAACTTCGAGAACAAGAGATTTGTAAGTGAGTATTACAAATTAAATAAAGATGGTAGTATCTTTAGTTTAGTTACTGACCATGACGAAATTCGAAGTATATTTATAACTGATGACAGAGAAGTAATAGAATTATATCATCACGAAGGATATGAGAAAATATTAAATAAAGATCTAGGTGTGGAATTGTACGGTGCTTATATCAATATATCAAATAGAGTTCAAGACAGCATAAATAGATTTTAATATTTAGTTTACTAAGTATTAATTTATATAAATAAAACAACATAAAAGGAATAACATGAATAAAATCACACTAAAAGAGTTTAAGTCACTACTTATCAATAACAAAAGTGCATTATTAGGTAGTAAGTTTAATACGACTGTTGAAGCTACGATCGAGCTACTAGATAAACAAATAGAAACCATAAGGCCTAATATCAACTACAATAGAATTGCTAGATCAAATAATAATAGCAATATTATTAAGTCTTCATTTACTATAGATGGTAAAGCCGTAGAGTCAAGACTTGATTTAAACGGTAAAGTATTTAAACATAATGATATATATATTATATCTACAAATGATAATTGCATTTTAATGTATGCTATAGAAAACAATTAGTAACAAAGGTATAAAAATGATAATAAATAATAATAGTGATTTAAGAGAGATATTTAAAGATTTTGAGGGCGATTATAAAGATCAAGTGATTGAGGTACTAGAATATCAAGAGTTTGAAGACCTTAAAGAGTGGTTAGGAGATGGTGTCAACGACTCGGGGGGTGTCGATGAAATTGTTAACAGTTTGATTGATATTTACAACTATGATTTAAGGGAGTGGGCGGTAGATAATTATGGTTATATTGAAGAGGCTATAGATGAGTTTGGTACGCCCGATAAATTTGATTATCACGGGGCTATACAATTAGGCCAATATTTTTATTATAGTAAATATGTGAATGAATGCATTGATAGCATGGTGGAATATTTAGGGGCGTTGGATGATTAAATTTAATTTTGGGGGTTTCTATGAGTCAATACATGACAGTTTAGTAGAATATGCGGTTGCGTGTTCTGTTGGTGCTATAAATGAAGATTCGGGGGACTTGGATCATGACATGCTTCATGATGTTGGTATATCAGTATGGAATGAAGCTAAAGTCGGCTACTGTAAAGCTTTGTTGGAGGTGTTCCGTAATGAGGTTGGAGTTGAGTTGGCTTTTGTTGACTTGGTGAGTCCAACCTATTACAATTATTCAACGGATTATATGATTGTCAGTGCTGCTGCTGGGGGTGGTGCTATTATAAAATATATTAGAGAAAATGATTTAAAGGAATTATTAAGGGATCATGTTCGGTTAGTTACTACGGTTGAGGATGGTTATATCCCTACATATAGTTACGAAGAGATCTTTAAAAGTCGGGTTTTACTGCTAGAATGCTGCTGCGATGTTATTATTAAATACATGGGTGATAGCTATCCATTTTGTGTTGAGGATTATTATTATGATTAGGATATTATTATTATTTATTATTGGTGCTATAATTGGTATTTTAACCGTGTTCGGGTAGCTAATATTTATTAAGAGGGTGGGGCTTTTGTCTCACCCTTTTTCATTTCTTTATTGTTACGCCGTTACTTTAGTGATAATATTAAGTTATTATAATATATTACCTTAACACTAAATAAGGTATCAATGTAACGGCTAACGTAATCAGGTGCTAGGCATTGCTGTAGGGGTGTTCTAGCTCTTTTATTTCTTTATTACTTACTTTTTACTAATACAGTAAACAAAGTATATATATATAAAGCTCTTTTTAGATGCTCTTATATGCTGTATAGCCAATAGAAGACTTTCTATGTAATTAGCGAACAACGTAATCTTTTAGCATTTGATTAGCTTTTGATTAGCATTTGATTAGCATTTGATTAGCATTTGATTAGCACTGTTTTGTAGCTTTTTTGTAGCTTTTTTGTAGCTTTTTTGTAGCTTTTTTGGGTATCAAAGCACGCGAAAATAACCTAAAAAATCCACTCTTACAAAGCAGGGCATTATTAATAATAGTTTGGAAATTATAGTTTCCAATACAAAATTTAATTATTTTGGACGCCCTACCCTATTTCCTTCTTATTTTAGCGTTTTTTCTTAATATTTAGGGGTATGGGAGTTTTTTCGCAGTAGGGCGGTTTGCCCCCACAGCAGATTTTTTAGGCTCAATTAATATTGATGTAATGATGTTATATTATATATAAAAGATACCCACAACAGATTTTTTAGGACCTAAAAGTATTGATGTAATGATGTTATATTATATTACAGACCCCACAACAGCTTTTATTATGCTATAATTATAAAAAGGAAACACAATGGCACTTATACAGAAAAGAATAGATGACTTCTTTGATAAATCAGAAGCACTAAAAACATTTAACAACTTGTGTCTTCATTTAGATTTAACAAAAGATACTTTTATAACAAAACTAAACGAAGACCCCGCTACATACACAATGGCATTAGAGAGATGTGAGGCGTGGTTAATAGACAACGGGCTTACAAACCCTAAGAGTGGTAACTTTACGCAGTTCTTACTTAGACATCAGTTTGAGTACAATGACAACCAACAAGAAGAACAGAACACACCGAGTGAGATAGTGATTAGCCTTGTCTAACAAAGCAGCACTATCACTACTACCACACCAGCTGGAGTATCTGAACTCAACAACTAACACGATGTTAGTAGCTGGGTTTGGTTCTGGTAAATCCTATGCAGGGGTTATTAAGACTATCATACAGAAGTTGAAGCACCCTCAGCATAGAGTAGCAGTGTATCTGCCTACATATAACCTGATTAGAGATGTATCACTACCTATATTTACAGAAGCACTTAACAACCTCAACATAAAGTTTAAGTTGAATAAAGTAGATAAGACTATAACGATACCAAACAACTCTCAGATTCTCTTCCGTACTCTGTCAGAACCCGAATTGATTATTGGTTATGAAACAGCATACAGTTGGATAGATGAGGCTGACCTTGTGCCTAAAGACAAGATGGAATTAGCGTACAATAAGATATTAGGTAGAAATAGGTCTATAGAGAATGCACTGATAGATACTACATCGACACCTGAAGGGTTCAAGTGGTTATATGAGCAGAGTCAGAATGGTCGTTGGCATGTTATTAAAGCGAAGACAACAGATAATAAGTTCCTACCAGACTCTTATATAGCACAGCTAAGAGAGCAGTATCCTGAAGAACTTCTAGCAGCATATCTGAATGGTGAGTTTGTGAACTTAACATCAGGGTCAGTATATTCTCATTATGATAGATTTACTCACAGCACTGACAGAACCATCCGTCCCAAAGATGCCCTACACATAGGACAGGATTTCAATGTGGGTGGTTGCTGTTCATCAGTGTTCGTGATAGAGGATAACAATCCTATACTTGTGGATGAGTTCACATCTGCTGATACTTATGATATAATAGAGCAGATAAAACTAAGATACCCTAGGCACTCGAACATTACTATGTATCCAGATGCTTCAGGTTATCAGGGGAAGACGAATGCCTCAATGAGTGATATAGAACTGCTTCAAAGGTCAGGACTAAATATCAATGCTCCCAAAAGAAACGGTAAAGTAGCAGACAGAGTTAATGCTGTGAACCTACTACTTCAGAAAAACAGATTTAAGGTTAATCATAAGCAGTGTCCGAATGTGGCAAGAGCTTTAGAACAGCAGGCATATGATTCTTCAGGACAACCTGAGAAATTTGCAGGGGCTTCGACAAATGACGACTGGAATGACTCTATGGGTTATTTTCTGGTTAGAGTTTTTGGTATAATTGAACAAAGAGTAGCAAGACAATCACTGAGTTTTGGATAAGGATAAAAAGTGGCAACAGTAAATTTAAAAGATGCAAGAAAAGCTAACTCATCAGCAGTTAGTAGAGAACAGAAGTTCAAAGATAGATACAACATGTATCAAGGTAATTATAGGTATCAAGCTAAGGCACGGCTAGAAGATATTTATGATAAAGCAGCACTGATTGGTATGGATAAGCAATTAGACATGACTAATAATGTATTTAGATCTATTATTGATAAAACATCTAAGGTTTATACTAATGGTGTCGTTAGAGAAATAAATGACCAGACAGTAGCTGACTACTATGATGATTTAAGAATTGACCAGTTTATGACACAGGCGAATAAGTATCTAAATGCTCTAAATGACCTAGTAGTTCAGGTTGTGTGGGATGAAGCTAATAATAGACCCAAAATGATATTTAGATACCCTCATAAGACTAGAGTAGAGCTTGATGAGTTTGGTGACCCTAAATCAGTAGAGTATTTTGTAGAAAACCTAGAAAAAGGTAAGACAAAGTGGGCATATTGGTCAGAAACAGAACATTATTATAGAGAATATGCGACAGATGGTTCGTATGAGAAAGATTCACTGAATGATGACGATGTTAACCCCTTTGGTTTCTTACCATTTATCTTTATGCAAAAAGGTTTTAGAGATGGTACATTCTTCGATGAGCATTCAGGGACAGATTTAGTAGAAACAACATTAGATAACTCTATTTATAACACATTCAAGAATTACCTGATTAAATGGCAGTCGTTTAAACAGATTGTAGTTGTAGGACAGAATGTTGGTGAGATTGATGGTCAGATGTTAGACCCTAGTTCAGCTATTACAGTGTCTGGAACAGATGTGAACTTCCAGTTATTAGACTTACAAGCGAATTTAGACGAATTAGCAGGTGTTTTAGATGCTTCAATCAGTAAAATTGCTATAAACTACAACATATCACCAGCACAATTTAAGATGACTAGTCAGGTATCTACAGGTTTTGCTTTAAAGATGGAAAATCAGTCTTTAGATAACATTACTAGAGAGAATCAGAAAGACTTTGTCTTATATGAGAGAGAATTGAACGCCCTGATTACTAAAATAGGTAATATGTACGGAAATAACTTCCAAGATGGCTTTATTATTGCTTTCAATCCGATAGCTTATCAAGAAAGAGACGAAGAGAAACTGAATGCTTACACAAGGTCAGTTGATTTAGGTCTTACAAACCCGATTGAAATTATTTCTAAAGACAAAAATATTCCTTTAGACAAAGCTAAAGGTATTTGGGAAGAGAATATTAAAATCAGGAATGATATGCTTAATAAATTAGGTTCTATAGAGATTAAAACCGATATAGAAGACTAATTATGGAGTTATTTGATAGAAATCAGGAGGAGATGGAAGCTCTTACTGATGAATTTGAAGACAGATTAGAAGAAATCTTCACTATTGCCTATCTATTAGCAAGTGCTGAGATTCTTCTTCTTACTTCTACTACATTAACTAAATGGGATTCTAGGTGGTCAAGATTACTACAAAAAGCTGGTTTCTATGAGTTATTAGAGGATTATGTGGTTAAATTAGACCTGATTGATAAGTCTGCTAGAGATATAGCTAAAGGCTCAGTTGATAAGACTAAATTAAAGCTATTAAAACAGCTTCAGCTTAAAGAATTAGAGAAAATAGGTATTGATGCTGGTCTGAAACTAAAGCAAGGTCTTTATAAACACATAATGGTTGGTATTACTCAGCAGGACCTTGTTAAAGCAATGGCTAAAGACCTACAAGGCTCAAGATACAAAAGCTATGCTAAGACATATGTATCGACAGCTATTAATGATTATAGACAGCTACTACTTAACGAAAGAGCTAAGAAGAACGATGTTTGGATTTATGATGGTATAGATGTTGATAATAAGACTAGAGATTTCTGTAAGTGTGTACTAAATCAGGCAGGTTACTTCACATATGACCAGAAGATAGCCATTGAGCTTAATCCTAAGAGAAGATATAACTGTAGACATGGTTTATTTCCTATTAGTGAAGAAGAGGCTATTAAAAATGGTTATAAGAAAGCTTCAGGGGTTTGTAAATAATGACTATTAAAACAAAGAGGAGCAAGAAGTTTCTTGACAGGATGTCTAAGTATATAGTTAGAGATGTTAAGACAGCTGTTGCTCGTTCTACTACACAGGTGATGCAATCTGTTAAAGCTCGTGTTAAAGACAATGTAAGTCACACAGGAGCATCTTTTAAAGAGTATACACCAGCTTACAAAAGGCATAAAGATTCTAAAGGTCTTAAAGAGCGTTTTGTTTACTCAGGTAAGATGATGAGGCAGATGGTTTGGCGAAGACATGCAGATGGTTTAGGCTCAAGGATATTCTTTCAAGGACTTGGTGATACTAAAGCAGCAAGAAATACTTTTGATTATGGTCGTGATTTTATGCGTGTTAATAAAGTGGAAAAGAACCTTATGCGTAGGGAAGTTTTAAAAGTTATTAGGAAATATACAAAATAAGACAGAGAGAAAAGGTAGTAACCTTCTGTCTTATTTTTGTTTCTTGTGTGAAGGAGAAACATGATGCTTATATCTAGTTAGTCAAAGTAACTGTCAAGTAAGTAAGTAATTGTATTGTAATATAACTTAATTATATCTTAAATTGTTTTAAGTTTTATGATATAATTACTTCAGTAAGAAATTACTACCTACTTTATATAAGGAAGTTCCAATGGGAAACACTGACCAACCAAATAGTGGTAATGAGAATACACCAGCTCCCAAATCGGTGGAAATGTCACAAGAAGCATTAAATGCTCTTATAGACAAGAAATACGCTAAAGGTGCTGAAGCAGCAAAAGCAAAGTTATTAGAAGAATTAGGAGTAGACTCGGTAGATAGTTTAAAGCAGACTATTGACGCACAGAAGACACTTGATGATGCTAAGAAGACTGAGCTTGATAAAGCTAATGAGCAACTAGAAGCAATAGTAGCAGATAGAGATAGACTTGCAACAGAGGCTGATAAAGCTAAGAAGCAAGGCCATATTAATTCTTTAGCTGCTCAACATGGTATTAAGGATGTTCAATATTTTGAGTACCTTTACAATCAACAGTCAGGGAATGAAGACTTTAGTGTGGAAACATTACTAGAATCTAACCCTGTACTACAAGGTGGGGCTAAAACAGCTCCTAAAACTGATACAAGTTCTAATAAGACAGACCCAGCTAGTACTAACTACGAAGGTTTATCATTTAAAGAGCTTGTTAAATTACAACAAACGCTATAAAAGGAATAAATAATGGCAAATACTTTAAAAACAACACTTAACGATAGTCAAGTAACTATCTTTGATGCAGCAGTAAGAGTTTCTGGTGAAGCTTACTTAGGTTTAGACAACTTCGTAACTGAGGGTGTATCTGTAAATGGTGCAGCTGTAGAATTTACTTACTACAATGGTTTATCTGAAGCAACTACTGCTTTAACTGATGGTACTGAAGCAACTGCTGTTGCAATGGCTGACTCTAAAGTTACAATTACTCCAGAAGAATTTGGAAATGTAATTACTACTTCAAGATTAGCAAACAGTTCAACTGCTGGTAAAGCAGATATGGGTGCAGCTAAATTAATTGGTAGAAACATGCCTGAGACTCAGTCTAAGCAATTCATTGGTGCTTTAGAAGGTGCTTCTAACTCAACTGCTGCTGGTACTGCTGGTACTTTATCTAACTTAGATTTAAGAGCTGCATTTGAAGCTTTAGAAATTGATTCTATTGGTAAATTTGGTTCAAGATATGTTGCACTAGTTAATCCTGCACAAATCTCTGATATTAAATCTGGATTCAACACAATCGTTCAATATACTGACTCTGAAAAAGCACTATCTGGTGTTGTTGGTGAATTAGAAGGTTTTGTAATCGTTTCTCACCCACAAGTAACTGCTGGTAATGTAGTATGTTTCGGTCAAGATGCAGTTGCAAAAGCAGTAGCAGTTGAGCCAGATATTACTATCGTTGAAGGTACTGATAATTTAGGAAGAACTAGACATTATGGTTGGTTTGGAATCTATAACTACGGAATCTTAGACGGAAACGCAGTACAAGAAATCACTGGTTGTTAATAATGAAAGCTTTAGCACTTAAAACGACTACTTGGTCTTGTAACGAGAATAAGTACGAGTGCGAAGCTGGTAAAGAGTTAGAGATTAAAGCCTCTGACCTTAACCAAGCTAAAGCAAGTAACTTATTTGAAATCAAAGCTCCTAAGAAGAGAAAAGCTAAAAAGGACATCTAATGGCACTTACACTTACTAATGCTGAGATTGTACTAGGTTTACCAATCATTACTGACTTTATAGAGAAAGCCAATGATGGGTCTACTACAACAGTTGAGAGTTTAGCTTGTAAAGGTTTAGATGAAGAAGAACTTGAAGGTGCTTATATTTGTTTCTTAAACGGAGCAAATGCAGGTGTTGACAGAATTATTACTGATTATACTAGTAATAATACTGGAACATTCACTTTTGATGCTTTAACAGACGCAGTAGATAATACTACTATGTTTGCTATTGTATTGAAGTCATTCACCCCAGCTGCTTTAAGAGCAGAAGCTGTTATGACTAACGACCTAAGAAATAAAGGTTTAGACATTGATAACTTCTTAACTACAAGTCAGTTAAAAGAACTTCACCTAAATAGAACACTAGCACACATCTGTTTTGCTAAAAGACAAGATGCTGACACTAATGACACTTATCATATTAACTATGAAGAGTTCATGGCTATGTATACAGCTGAGATGAATAATCTTACAGCTAACTACGATAGCAATGAAGATGGGTCAATTAGTACAAGTGAGCAAAACCAAGAGTTAAGTCAGATAGGGTTCAGCAGATGATTAAGTACTTAAAAGCTAAAGGCTATAAGTACACACTTAATGATACTCTGAATAACAAACAATTTAGAGAAGCAGAGATAGTTGTGGAGGTTGATGAGGAATTATCAACTTTCGATACAGTTATCTTTTCTACTACTAAGACTTATGAACTTTTCTTAGATTCAAAAGCTTTTGATATTTCTAAAGTACAAGATATTTTAGCAGAATTAAGAGATGAGACAGAGGTGGTAACTGGTCAGGCTTCAATAGAGAAGCAAGAGCGTGGTTATTTAATAACATTTATATTTAACATAGGAGATTAACATGGCAATTACAGGTCATTCAGGTTCAGTTACAGTTGCATCAGGTGCAATGGGTAACGCAAAATCATGGTCATTAGACATTAGTCAAGAGACTGCAGAAACTACAGATTTCGGTTCTAACGGATGGAAAGAAAGTACAGCAACATTAAAATCATGGTCAGGTTCAATTGTTTGTATCTTTGATGCAAGTGGTACAGCTGAAGGTGCTTTACAAACTGGTTTAACTGGTGGAAGTACTGTAGCATTAGAATTAATGCTTGGTGCAGGAACTGGTTCATACGATAAGTATTCAGGTAATGCGACTATTACTAGTCAAGCTGCTTCTTCTGATGTTTCAGGAATTGTGGAAGTTACTTTCAACTTTGAAGGTACTGGTGCTTTAACTATCGCATAGTTTTATAGTATCTATCACTTAGGTGGTAGGTATTATTAAGATTATTAAGGAGTATATGAATGGGTGATAATAATTTATTAGTTGAGCTGTTAAAGGCTCAAGACAGTCTACAGAACATAGAATTTGAGATAAACAATAAGAAATTTGTTTATTACTTCAGGTATATGACATTGTTAGAGAAAACAAGAGTTGAACAAATGTGTATTAAAACAGTTACTACATTTAATGATGATGGTAGTAAAGTAGTTAAACATGAGAAACAAGACAATTTAACACCTATACATACTATCTTAGAGAAAGCACTAGATAAAAAAGGCGATAGAATATACTCACACACTAACCCAGAACACTTTAAAACAGTTAGTCTATTACCAGTACAAGTAGCTAGTGAAGTATCTTATATGATGACTGTAGATGTATTCGGTTCTATGAACCCAGAAGAAGAGGAACAAAACTAATGGCTACAGAACAAGTATATATAGACATAAGAGCTAACGGAGCTGTACAATCTGCTAAAAAGATTAAAGGTGTTGAACAGTCAGTAAAGAACTTAGATAAGACTACAGCACAGTCTTCAAAATCTATCGCATCTTCTTGGGATAGTATAGGTAGGGCAGCAGCATCAGCTGGTATTGCTACAGCAGCTGTATCGGCTGCTACGAAACTTGATGCTTTAAGAACAAGACTTGAGGTTGTTGAAGGTAGTGCTGATGCAGCAGACAGGAAGTTTAAAGAACTTAGAAAGACAGCAGACAGTTTAGGTATAAACTTTCAAGTATTACTAGATTCTTACTCTAAATTTAAAGCAGCAGCAGATGGTGGTACACTTAGTCAAGAAGCACTTAATGATGTGTTTATGAAGTTCACAAGAGCTTCAGCCGCTATGAAACTATCAGCTTTAGATACTGAAAGAGTATTTAGGTCACTTTACCAGATGGCATCTAAGGGTGTTGTATCTATGGAAGAGTTAAAGAATCAATTAGGAGATTCTTTACCTAAAGCTATGCCTTTAGCAGCAAAAGCAATGAATATGACAACACAAGAACTTATGAAACAGGTAGAAGCAGGTAAAATACTAGCCGAAGACTTACTGCCTAAGTTAGCTGATGCTTATGAGAAAGAGTTCGGGTCTAAAGTAGCAATAGCAGCTAGAAGTGTTACAGCACAATTACAAAGAATGGTAAATGCTTTTGTAGACAGTAAAGATGCTGTATTACTTTTCTTACAAACAACAGGGGTGCTGAAAGGTCTTACTGAAGTAGTGAATACTATAAGTATTGCAGCTATGGGAGCTTCAGTGTCTTTCCGAATGTTGTGGGATACTTTGTCTGGTTTAGAAGAGTCTTCTGAGGGAACTAAAAAAGCTCTTGCAGGTCTTGAAGAGATGTGGAGAAAGAGTTCGATAGGTGTTTTCACTAGGTCAGTTAAAGCTTTAGCTACAAAATATATGCCTATTTTAGGTGAGAAAATAACAGTTTTAGCGTCAGATTTAAGAGGTTTAATAACAGTTCTAGGGCTTACTTTTGCTTCTCTTACACTTATCAAAGTTATATCTCTGGCTTCTGCAACATCTATGAGGTTATTTGCAGGGTCTGTAGGTTTAGCAAAAGTTGTAACAACTTTACTTACTAAATCGGTAACTGGGGCAATACAAGCACTAGCAGGTTTAGCAATGGGTGTTGCTTATCTAACTAATGCAGACTTTAAAAAGTGGGTAGATAAACAGGTGGATTCTCTTATAGGGTTAGGAGATAGTTTCTCTGATACTCTAATGGATATAACAGATGAGGCAGCAGAGCTTCTTCATATGCAAGACATGGCTGAGTATAAACCTATCAAGTTAGAAGACCTTGTAAACATCTCACAAGGAGATGTAAAAAGTAAAATAGCAGAAATTAGTTCTTTACTAGAGGGCTTTAAACCAAAATATAAAGATGTGGAATACCCAAGAAAAGCAGAAGCTGGGAGTCTTGATTTTAATGTAGAGAAGCAGTTATACTACACTCCTGAGCAACAAGCAGAGATAGAAAAACTTAATGCCGACTTAGATGACTTAGTAATGGTACTTGAGGACACTACGGGTACTGTAGGTGATAAAATCAAAACTGAACTTGATGGCATGAAAGAAGGCTACAAAGAAGTAGCTGATCACTGGGGTGAGTCAGCTACTAGAATGAAAGACATCACAAAATCTGCTATGGATGGTATTGGTGACTCTATAACTAACATGGTTATGGGTGGTAAAGCTAACTTCTCTGACTTAACAAGGTCTATTGTAGCTATGATGGTGAAAATGAGAGTTATGCAAGCTATGACAGGTATGGGGTTCTTCCATGGTGGTACACCTGAAGTTAAACACTCTGGTGGTTATATTGGTGGTTCACTACCAAGTCATCATTCAGGGTCATTAAGACAAGATGAAAGAATAGCTAAACTACAAGTTGGAGAAGCTGTTGTGAATAGGGCAGGGGCTTCAAGAAACAGAGGTGCTATCGCAGCTATGAATGCAGGTCAGACTGTTGGTGGGCAAACAGTTCAACAAACAACAGCTGAGATAAAGTTTGAAGTAACTGCAATTGATAGTGCTAGTTTCAACAACTACCTTGTAGGAAATAGACAAACGATTGAGAATATTATCAACAGGTCTTTGGCTACTAATGGCTCAGTAAGACAAACAATTAAACAAGTAGTTTAGATGAATGATTTAACTTCAATACTATTAGACAATCACTCACATTTTGACATAGAGGAAACAGTAAAGACTGGTTCAGCTATGACTTTTGATAGCGGTAAAGAACAAAGAGTTGTAGGCGGTTCAATACCATCATTTGACATAACTTTGACATATTCAAACATCACTCTAGTTAAATATGAATCATTGAGAAGTGTTTATGAATCTAATTTTGCTAATACTTTCAAATGTTTATTCGATAACAGTATAGACAAAAGAAGTCAACTAATGACTAATGATGCTGAGGTATTTATATTTAAAGACTTTCAGTTCACAGCAGATGCTAAAAAGCCACAAATACTAAGTGGAAGAATAACTTTACTGAGTAGTGTGTTTTTTAACTTTAGTGCATATCAAGACTTATTTTCTCAGTCTAGTAGCTACACAGCAACGACTACAACAGATGAAAGCTTTATAGATGTATTGGAAGATGCACAACCAAATCAAGTAAGCTACAAGTACTCTAATCAGTCAATAATGAGCAATATCGGTATTAGTGGAAGACACATAAAAGACAAGGGACTTAAAAGAGCTTGGACTATGACTTGGTTACTAGAAGAAACTGATTTTATTAAGCTATTAACTTTCTATAGGAAAAAGAGTGGTATAATGGGAGAGTTTGGAATACCTGATAGGGGTTATGTACCACACGAATATTATACTTTACAGTTATATTTAAGTGGGTTGTATTTAGAGAATGTAGATGATTATATCAATAGTGATTTTTTAATAAATGAATTTTCAGATTTTCCTAACCCAGCCACACACTTATTGGTTGATGATGGTATATACACTAAGATTAATGCTAAATTTATGCAGGACAGCTTCAAATATCAAAGAAGACTTGATGGTTTATATCAATCAACAGCAGATTTTATAGAGGTGAGATAATATGGCAATACGAGGAAGAGATGCTAGAGTAAGATTTAATGGGACAAACCTAGGAAATGTTAAAACTTATAAGCTAGACATTAAGCAGGAGACTTTCAATGTCACTACTTTTGGGAGTTCTTGGAATAAGAAACAAGCAGGAAGAAAGTCTTGGTCAGGACAGTTAGACTGTTATTTTCAAGCAGGAAACAGTGCAGAACAAGTACTGATGAACTCTCTACTGACAGGAGTAGGAATAGATATGGCAGTCCATTTGGGAGCTGAAGGTCTTTACTCAGGGATAGTAAGAATAACAACACTTAACCAATCAAGTGAAGTTAGTGGTGTGGTTAAAGCAACTTTTGACTTCAAGGGTTTAGGCTTTATCTACATAGGCGATTATATGGAAGATAGCAACAATTATATAGAAGAGGACTACTGGATATAATGAGTAAAACGATAACTAACAATGCAAGAAACAATGATGCTATAGCAATACTTCATTTATTCGAGTTTGATATGTATAATCTTGATGGGACTTTTAAAGAAACATTGAGGTTTACAGACCACGACATATTCGTAAATGATGGAGGGGTAGAATACACACCACTAGCTATTACTTTTGATAAACTTTCAGAGGACGGCTCAATGCAGTCTGATAGTATTAATCTATCAATAGACAATGTATCAGGAGCTTTAACAACTGAAGCTTTATCAAGTGAATGGCGAAACAATAAATGCAAGATTGAAAGAGTTATTTATACACCAGCAAGTGAAACAATAGATAGTGAAACTTACGAGTATGGCTATGGTGACAATTTAGACACTTACCCTAAGCTAGATATATTTTCTTCAATCAGTAAAGACATTTATACGCTATTTGAGGGGATTATTGATACTTTTAGTGCAACAGAACAAGCATTAAATGCAACAGTAACTTCTTTATTTACTAACTGGTCAAAGCCTTATCCAAGCAGAACACTAAATCAAAATGAATTTACTTCAATTATAGAAGCTATTACAGAAACAGTCTATTGGGGTAGAGAGAAAGATGTCTAAGCATAATTGCTTTGGTTACTCTTACGAGCGATTAAAGTCTGTTTATGGGGATAGAATACCTAAGGAATGGAGATGTTACAGCGAGGCTGACTTTGAACATTTCAGCATAAACGCAAGCAAGTATTTGGCTAGAAAAATACATTATAGCTATTTTGAAAGTTTTTGTGATACTGTGCCTTTTGCACGGGAAAACGATATAATATTAACTAAAGATAGTATAGGAATTGCTATTAATCAATACAAGTATATGACTTTAAGACTAAGAAGTGGAAAGCCTTGCTTAGTTGATATAGAAAAAAAGGATAAAATAATGAGGGTACGAGATGAGTAAAGCAGTAAAAGTAGTTGCAGGAGTGGCATTAATATACTTTAGTGGTGGTCTAGCAGGTGGGCTAATGTATGGGGCGGGAGGTTTTACGGCAGGTATGGCTGGTGCTTATTCTGCTTCTGTAGGCGTTTCACTTTGGTCTGCAGCAATCACACTGGTTGGTGCTTCATTAGCAGGTTCAGCACTAGCCCCAGAGATGCCTGATATGCAAGGGGCAGATAGTTATGCAGGTCAAGCACTACAAACTAAAAAAGATAATGTATCTGCAGTATCACAAATATTCGGAGAAGTAAGGACGGGTTCATCTATTATTTGGCAGTCTTCAGGCTCTCAGGTTTCAGGAACACCAAATAAAGATTACTGGTCAATCCAAGTAGTAAGTGAAGCTGAGATAAACGACTACTTAGAGATGTATGCTAATGAAGATTTAATGGTAGATAAAGGCTCAGAAAAACACACACTAACTTATGCCCACATTAAAGGATATACGACTTCAGGAGCTTCGGGAATGTTCTTATCTGATATTGAGTTCGTTAAAGACCAAGCTGGAAATAGTGATACCGCTTCAAATATTGGTATTGATGTTTCAACAACAGACCAAACAAAAGAGATATTCACATTTAGTGGAAATGTTGACAATGACCTTTATATGACTATCAGAGGTGCAACGGCTTCAGGTGGTACTTATTCAGGTTCAGGAATTGAAAGTACATTAGTGAGTGGGGTAGCAAGTGCTGGTGGCTATTATGATGAGTATGGTGAGGGTTGGCACGGAGATTTAAGTGCGAGTATCAACTATACTCCTTATGATGTAGATAACTTTACAAGCGGAAAGTTCTATTATGCAGAATTAACAGAAACTTCAGGTGGTACAATTACGATAATTCAGCAACCAACTCCAGCTAACAACTATGAAACAAAAGTTAAAATCTATGAGGGTGGGGGAGGAGAACAAACTTGTGCTTTTAAACTGCAAATGAAAGAGGGTACTGGGGTTTATATACCAGCTAACTTATCGTTCTTAGCAGTACACCAAGTGTATAATGCAACAGATAATGCACATACTGGACTTGATAATATTACGACAAAACTACAAGGTAAGAAGATTAGAATTATAGGAGCTAGTGACTTTGGAGCAGAAGCTTACTCTACTAATCCAGCCGACCAAGTAGCTGACATTCTAACTAACGGCTTAAAGATTGACTCAGACAATATTGATTTTGCTTCGTTTTACAATGCTCAAACTAAATGTAGTTCATATGGTTATGCTTGTAACATTCTTTTCAATAGCCAAAGAAATATTCAATCAGTTATTAAAGATATTTTATCTACTTGTAGAGGTCAAATTGTATTTAGTCAAGGTAAATGGAAGATGAAAATTGATGAGAAATCAGCAACAGTAGTTAAAACGATTACAAGTGATGATATTCTAAACGGTTCTTTAAGCATCTCAATGAAAGGTTTTAGTGAGGTGGCAAACAAGATTGCTTTAAAATATATTAATCCTTTAGACAACTGGTTAAGTGCTAAAGTTGAAATTCAAGATACGGATTTAGTTAATATGGATGGTCAAGAAATTACCAAAACTTTAGACATTAAAGGGGTTACTAATTCTCTACAAGCGAATAAGCTAGCTGAGATAACATTAAATTCTATGAGATATACTGAAGATGCTGAGGGTAATAGAATCAAGCAAGCACCACTAGCTATAAGCTTTGCAACTACTGTTAAGAATGCTGAATTAGAAGTTGGAGATGTGTTTGAATTACAACATGACTTATTAGATAGAGATAGAAAGTTTATCACACTATCTGTAGAAACAGACCAGTCTGGTGCAATGCAAATAGCTGCTAGAGAGTATTGCGAAACACACTATAAAAATAGTGCAGGTGTTTACTTAATTTAAAAATTATTATATAATATAAGAGATATTAAAACAGAGGATAAATATGAGCTTATTAGCTAAAGACCATAACGGCAAAGAAATACAAGGGTTTGCCCCTACTAGGATTGTAACGGCTTCAAGTATTGATGTATCAGATGCAGTTGCTATTAGAGTTTTTGAAC
>Ga0233414_10000468_pt1 | contig 16840 bp, 1 predicted proteins | sample Na_anoxic_10_MG_FD_189020 | JGI IMG/M metagenome (GOLD analysis project Ga0233414, IMG submission 189020) | Seawater microbial communities from Saanich Inlet, British Columbia, Canada - Na_anoxic_10_MG | ecosystem: Environmental > Aquatic > Marine > Inlet | place: Canada: British Columbia... | reverse complement strand
CAGCTCCTTCACCATTAGATGTTGGCGGATTTTTAGGTAATGGATACTTTAAAAAATCTAATGAAGTACTAAAAGAAGTAGCAATAAGTAAGGATTTAGATCCTACGGAATACCAGATACAATGGTAGTTTTAGCAACTAATTTTTGTCATTATGGCACATAATGCACAATGGTATGTTAATTGTTTTATTATAATTAATGAAGAAGAGAGGTAAAAGTTAATTACTATTGTGTAATGTTTAGGACATGTTGTTTGTTTTAGCCGTGCCAGCCTTCGGTTTTTTGTCTTAAGTTTTTGATTATTAAATTGATTTTAAAAACCCTACTGTTCTAGTAGGGTTTTTTTATTTAATTTTTTTTAGCGTATTAATTATCTTAAAAAGGACCTTCTGATATAAGCTCATAAGTTTCTTTTGCATTTCTATCTGTTTGGTTAAGAATAGGTGTTACATCATAAAGATTTTTCATAATTTTTGTTTCTCCTTTTCTTCTTCCTTTTTTATACTTTTCAAATTCTCCTTCATATGCATCTTCACCGGCTTGTCCTAGTAACCTACCTAGTTTTTCTATTATAGACATAGTTGCAGCTGGAGATCTCATTACATTGTAAAATTCATCTAAAGAAGTGTAAAATCTAAGCTCTGAGTACAGTCTTCTAAATAATAAAGCTAAATAATAAAGTCTATCTTTTTCATCATCATCATCAGCTTCTTCAGCTAATCCATAAAGTATATTACCAGCTACAAGAGATGCTATCATCATACCTGCTTCAAAAAATGTACGTTTTACATTAGCACGTTCTGTTGGAGTAAGTTTATCTGTTTCAGCTGTTGTCATTCTCATACTCAAAAATCTAAAATCTTTCATTAAATTTCTGATAAAAATAGAAGTAGTCACATACATACCTTCTTCAAACCTACCTAAAGATTCAGAAAAAAACTTATCTCTATTTCTAATTTCCTCTTCAGTTTGTCCTTTTTTACCTATTATAGACCTACTATAATCAAATCCTCTAAATCTTTTTTCATAGCCTACTATTGTCCATTTTCTAAGCATAAAAACAGCTTTACCTAATATATACCTCTGTATCATAGCTTTATTTAAAGAATCATAATTACCATGAGCCAGTGTAATTACTTCTCTTATTCTACTAGAAACTTCAAATTCTATATCTTCGGTAATAGTATAACCGTCTTTAACATCTAAAAATCCGTCTTCAGAAACTTCATATGCATTTATAAGAGTGTCTAGTGTACCATCATTTTTAATAATTTCTACATCATGTAATATTCCTAACATTAAAGTACTTTGTACAAAATGTTCCTGCATATGCTGTAATCCATGAAGAACTCCTGTATTCATATGATTTATTACCCTATCTTGACCATATCTTGAATTTAATCCATTAAACTCTGAATTAGCATTAAATCTTTCTCTTAAAAGATTAATCATACCAATAGGCCTTCTTTGCCCCATATCTCTTAATATTCCTGCAAAATATTTTGGGCTAGTATACATAGCCTCTGCTTTAAGTAAAGACATTTTAGTAATGTCAGTTCCAGCAACAGCTTCCATCCAATTCATTACATTACCTTGAAGAAATGCTGTAGAAGCAGCTAAATCATTTATCATAAGAAATGTATCTGCAGTCCATTTCATTCCCAAACCTGCAATTTTATCTACACTTAATTTCTTTCCTCTCCATTCAATATCTCCAAGATCTACAGAATTTTCTCCATATAATCTATCTGTCAGTAAATTTTGAAAAACTGTAAAAAGATTATTAGCTTTTTCTTTATTAGTTCTAGTCCATTTGTCCCCAAATGCTCCTGTCATAAAATTTTGAAATGTATTACCTTGAATATCAGTTTGTGTTATACTACGTTCTTCTAAAACATCAAGAAGCATCTGCATTTCAGGTACTAACATATTTTTTTCTTTATAATCTAAAGCCATATTTAAGTCTATCATAGATATAGACATTAAATCATAAGATTGATCATCAGGCTTTCCCCTATAGTGTATTGGTACAAATTGCGCTCTTCTATTTCTTTCGTCTATAGTTATTTTTTTTATTTTAAATTTTTGACTAGATAACTTTCCAGTTTCAGGATCTATATTTCTTTTTCCATACCCTTTTTCCTGTGTGTCTCTTTGTGATATATCTTTAGCAGATTGTTTAAAGAATTGTCCAATATCTTCTAAAAAATTACCATTTCTCACACTTTTAACAAATCTATCTGTAGTACTTTTTTCTATTCCAGGTAATCTATATTGCCGTATAGATATTTTTTCTTTAGTTTCAGCATTATAACTATCTTGAAAATCACGTCCTAATGAATGAGTTGCTGGAGTAATAGATTCTACGTATTCTGCCCTTTGATATAACATATCATACATTTGTACTACAGGATCTGAAGGATTTACTGATCTTTTTCTTTCAAGCTCTAACCATTGTGGATTTATATGTTCTGATTGTAGTTGTTCATATAGTTCACTTATTTTAGTAGCTGAAGGAGAAATACCTAATTTTTTATATTTATTAAAGAATTTTCTTTCTTCTACTTTATAAGAATTTTTATATTTTCCAACAAGATATGATGTAGATTTTCCTGTTTTAGGATTTGTTACTTTTTCATATAATTCTTCATATAATTTATCATAATTAAGTTCTCCTATCCCTTCTTCTTGTTTAGCTTGCAAGAAATTTTGATAAACATCTTCTCCTTCTCTAACAAAGTTTAAGAATTTACGCATAGAAGTAAATTCTGCTTTAGCAAGCATTCTTTCAGCTATTTGAAAAACACCATCATTAATACCTCTTTGGTCAGTTAACCATGCACTTATAATAGTTATATCTTTAGGAGCTTCTTCTAATAGTTCATTCATTCTATTGATGTTCATATTAGCTATAATCACCTTATTATCTGCTACTTCTTGATTAACCCATTCTTGTCCTTTTTCTATCCAAGCATTATAAGATAATCCAGTACCTTTTCTTAGGTTATTGTCTTTCCATTCAGCTAGTTTATCTTCTCTGAATTTTTCTTCACCCCACTTACTAATTCTAGCTAATTCTTTAGCTAAAATTCTTTTAGAAAGGCTTAAATAAGTATTATTTATATTATTTACTTGCTTCTCTAATTGGGTTAGTTTACTTCTAATTTTTTTAATAAGTACTACAGAGTTATGGTCTTTCTTACTTTGAGTTTGAAGAGTAACACCTTTATTAAGATGAGTCTCCATATCTGCAGCCATTTCTAAAATTTTAGGAACAACACTAAAGGTATCTGAGTATAATTTAAGATTATAAATAATATCAGTTCCTTCTTTTGTTTCATATATATTTGAAGACTCTCTATTAATGGTATCTAAATCTGATAAAATAGCATTAGTTCTTTCTAAACCTTGTTGTGCAAATTCATTTAAACTACTAATATTACTGTTTAAAGCCATTTGGTCAGCTAATTCTTTGATATTTGTATACCAACCTTCCCCTCTTTGAGTTTCTTTATATTTAGCTTTTACTATAAGTACTTTTTCTCTAATTGTATTTAATATTTTATTTAATTGTTCTTCAATTTTAGGATCTTCAGTAAAAGTTTCTCTAGCTTTTTTTTGTAAATTATCTATAATTCTGTCAGCGTATTCATGACTATAATTTATTGTTATTGGTGCTTCTATTATAGCATTTTTAACAGTAGTTGTATTTGCTTCAATCCAATATGTTGGTAAAATATGTAATCCATCTATTTTAAAGCCTTTATCTTCATACATTTTTTGATATCCAGATAATTGCTTAGTATGCTTAACACGGTAAGACTCAAATTTACCTCTATCATCATAAGACCATTCCTGCTCTCCATCATCTCCTATAGGCCCATAAAAAGTATCTTTTGCAGTAGGATTTGCAGAAGTTTTATTATCTAAAATTTTAATTTTACCAGACGGGTCTACAACTAAAATATCTGAAGTACCTCCAACCATAGTTCCTTCACTATATATTGATTGTTGAGCTAATACAGCATTTCCATTATCAGTTAAATTTTTAATAAATCCCTTAGCATAGTCATATATAGAATCAATAACTTCTTCAGAAAGAGAAAAAGGAGCCATTTTAGGGTCTATTTTTTTACGAGCTTCTATACTATTTTTAATCTGAGATAGAGTTTTTCCATTAATTAATCCTTCCCAGATCATATCATTCATATTACCCCATTGTCTAGAATTTTCATAATGCGCTCTTAAATCTTCAGGAAATTTAGATTCAGGGAACAATTCTTCAATTCTTTTAGACTGTCTCTGTAAATTACCTTCTATTCCTTCTACAGCATAATACATATCTTTATTAATAAGCTCCATCATAGAAGTTACATTTGAAAGATATAAAATCATTTCTTCTTGTATAGGAGTCATGGCATCTGGAAAAGCCTGCCTCTGTTCAATAGGAGACCCTACAGCTAAACTACTATCTATTTTTATATCTTCATTAAGTAGTTGATTAGCTAAGTCTAGAGCTACGTTATAATTTATTCCTAATGCTTTTTTTAATTTATTAAAAAATATTTTAGCCCAATTAATAAACCTTTCATTAAGAGTACCATCCTGCATTTTATATACTCTAGCTCCTTCTCTACCAATAGCTGTGGCTAATACCTCTCTATCTTTCATTTCTTGAGAAAGACTATCATAAGCTGAGTTAGCACTTACATCTGCTTCTACATCAGACCCTATTAAATGCCTCCTTCCTTGAGCAAGCATTTCATTAGCCATTCCTCCTAAAGCATCAATAAAGATGTGACCAAATTCATGTATAATAGTATCTTGTTGTAATCCTCCAGCTGAGAAATTTACTCTTAGAGTAGGAGTTTCCCCTGCTTCATAAGGGTCTATTTGTGAGAATCCTTTAATAGTATTATCTTCAACTACAGTAACACCTAAAGAAGATGATAGATGAGATATTTTAGCTTGAGAAACTTCTTTTTGTTCTTTAGTCTGATAATCTTCTTTTTCTTTTATAGGAGGATTACGTGAAGATGCTGCACTTGAAATATTAGCTAAAGCAGTAATCCTTTTACTCTCTACACTTTCTTTTTCAATAACCTTTTCTTTTTTAGTAGGTTTCTCTAAAGAATATAATAATGGATGTTTATAATGGTAGTTGTCTAGGTTTATTTTGTAGCCTCCTGTTGGTACTTTTTCTTTTAAAGTAGTAGTGGAATCCCAATCTACATCAGCTCCCCACTCTCTTTCTCCTTGAATAATACCAGGTACATTGTTTACATATTCTAACTTAATCCCTTTAACCTTTTTCATCATACTAAAAAGAAGTCCTACTTTTGTAGCTATACCTGCTTTAACTTCTTCTGGTCCTGCATAAATCTTTGCAGTTTTTTCAGATCCTTGTGATAATAGAGTAATCGCTTTACCAGAAAAATATAAAGGAGTTTCTTTACCATGTTGGGTAATGTGTGTTTGGATAAGATGATGTACTAATGGAGTAAAGTATCCTAAATCTCTCTCCACAAAGGCTGGGGTAACAACTCTTTCTATTTCTTCTTCATCCTTTTGTTTTCTTTTTGTTCTTTCTTCATAAGTTTCATCAGCAAGAGGCACAAAGTCAGCATTAACCATTTTTTCAACTAATAGTATATTCTCTATAATATTAGTCATCACTTTTTTATACTCTTCAAAAGAAAGAGTTGACATTCTTTTTAAATTCTCAGCTCTTTTAATTTTAAAAAAAAGTTGATTTCTATCTATTTTAATATATGTTAAATTCTTTTCTAATTTTTTAGTAGCGAATTTATAATTACTATTATTATACCCCGCATTATATAATCCTGTAGGATTTGAAAGTCCAGATCTTATATATGATTCTACATTCCAAGAAAGTTTATAACTTTTTTTTATTTCAGCAATAAAAGGATTTACAACTTCTTTATTATAATATTGGCTAGGATCTGTTTTAGTTTCATATCCTATTGCCATAGTCTCTAGAAACTCATCTTCATTTTCTAAAAGGAACTTATACTCACGGTGCTGTTTTTTATATTCAGTTATAGTTTCAGTAGTCCATAATTTAATATTCTTTCTTTTACCTATATCATTAAGCATATTAATAGCCGTATGATAATCGTCTATATCTTTGTTTATTATTTTTGTCTCTTTAACTAGTTTATCAACACTGCCATTAAGATTTATTTGCTCTTCTAATCTTTCTTTAAATACGTCATAAGCAAGTACCTCATCAAGACTAGGAATTCCTCTTTGGTCAGGATAGGTAACAGGTAAGATTAAATCATCATCAGCTATATGCCGTTCTAATAGATTCTGATTACCTTGAGCAGAATTAATATGATTTACTACAGCATTTATTGCATTAGTAAATGTATTGTCATATTTTAAATGATTTTTAATAGTATGTGCATCTAAGTTTTTTCTATTTTTTAGTTCATGTACCCTTTTTTTACTTAGTACACGAGAACCAGTTAAAGGAGTACCATGAAGTTTTTTTAACTCCATTAACTTCTTATAGAAATCATTTTGAATTTCATGCATCAGCACTGCAGGAGTTCCGCCACTATCAAAAGGAGTAAGATTTCCCCAAGCAGCAGGAGAGCCTGTTTTAGCAAAATGTTGATTAGTTACTTGTTTTGCAGGATAATAGTTATTATCAAATCTAATACCTATCTTATTATGCTTTACTTCATTAGGATTCTCAAAAGTACTATGTACTCTATAGGTTAAATGCTCAATTTCATTTGTAAAACTTATAGTTAACTCTGCTTCTAACCAATTTTGCACCTCATTAATAAAGTCTGGGGCACTAATAGATTTTAGCTCAGGATTTTCTTCTAGAATCATAGCTTGCACAGCTTTATAAATCTCTAGTTCTTGTTTTTTAGCCCCGTCTAATTTTATAATTCCTTTTAACGGTACAGGATTATTTTTATATTTTTTTAATAATAAGCCATTAGATGCTAAAGTAGCATTAACATTATGTAAATTTAGTCGTGCTTTTAAAACATTTTCTTGGTCTTTAGTTAGCTTGTCAATATATAAATTTCTTTTATGAGTAGGCATTATTTGTCTACCTTCATCATCATACTGTTGCAACATAGATAGCTGAGAAGATCCTATTTTTTCAAGAGTTTTAGTTAAGTACCTAGTTCTTCTTTTATACTTATTAGATAATAATTTAGAAGCATAATCAGAAACATTAATTACTGTAGGTATAGTTTCCCCCATTTGGGCTGAAGCAAATTCATTTTGCACTTCTAAATAATTACTTTCTAAAGCAACCATAGCCATATACTCATCATAAGTGACTAAATCTGTTAAGTCAGAATTAAGCACTCTTGAAGCAGCTACTGTAAAAGGGTCATTATCAGAAAGTACTTCTCTAATAGGTTTATTTAATATTTTTCTAAAGAAATCTAATATTTTTTCCCAAACATTTTTATGCTTAAAAGATGCAGTACCGTCAGATATTTTTTGAATTACTAAAGCTACAGCTTGTCCAATAGCTTCTTCTTTGAGTGTATCAGAGAGCTGAGAATTATTAAGATTTGGATACTTTTTTCTATATTCTTCTAAAGAACTTCCTAGTATTTCTTTATAGTAATTGTCTTTTCCAATAAAAGACCATAATTCTTTTTTTAAAGCAGCGTCATCACTCATTAATCTATACCACCAATGAGTAACTTCTTCTGGCATTTTAGCCCAAGCGTCTGGTCTTTTTTCAATATTTTCAGTAACTGCTATTACCCCTTTAGTAAAATTAGCAGCAGCAAGTTCAGGAGAATCTCCAAATTCTTCAAACATAATAGGAACTCTCATATTTTCTGCAGTTTTTAATACTGCATTGATAGCATCTATTTTTTGAGAAGGATTAGTAGAGTTTAGTCCATAAAGAATATCTTCTGTAGTTGCATCATAAGTAGTTTTCCCTTTGTTAATAGTTTTATTAGTAGTACGTATAATATTTTGTAAAAGAGGCATACTCCTTTCCAAATAATCAATGTCTTCTGTAGTACTAGTATTAGTATATAGAGATGCAATAGCCTTAATATCTTGGCTATTTAGTAAAGGATCTGCAAATATATTAGGTATATCACTATCAAAGGATAGAAATACTTTATATGCTTCAAATTCTCCTACAGCATTTTCTAAAGCTTTCCATTCTGGTAAATTTTTATTGGGACAAATAGGCATTATTTACATTTTTTAATTAAATCTAAAACTGCTTGTTCTGAAGGAGTATAAATTTTAGGTTTATCCATTGTTATACTTATATTATTACTTACTACAGGACCTGGGGCCTTAATATATCCATTTTTTGCTATTCCATTGTTCACATAATTTTGTGCAGCTTTAAATTGATCTAATAAAGGATTACTTGTCTTAGTATTTAAACCAAAAGTAATACTATTTTTAGGAAAATTAGAAGAAGTTTTATCACTATTGATATCATACTCTGTAATTATATCTCCTTTATTAGATACCCCAAGCGTATGTGTTCTTACATAAATAGCATTATTTTGGTTAAATTCTTTACCAGTTTCTTTATCATATCTTTGTAAAGAATGATTTCCATAATATTCAAAAAATTGTTCAACCATTTCTTCTTTTGCATTATCCCATACTTTTCTTAAAACAAAAGGTTTATGTACAAAATTATTATTAGCATCTGCCCCTATAATTAAATCAGGATTACTTCCTATAGGTACAGAAAATGCATATCTAATAGGTACTTGTGCATTAATTTTATGCATCTGAGGAGGTTTTCTAAATCCATTTCGTAATACTGGAACTAACTCAGAATTTTTAGAATTATGCCTAAAAATTTGCTCTACTACTGTATCTAATTTATTAACATTATTTTTTACATCACTTATAACACCCATAGTAGAATCTGCAATACCTTCAGCTACTTGTATAGATGGTGGGATTAAGTGGTCAAAAGACCCTGCTCTAGTTTTAAACCCAGATTGGAAATAAGCAACATACATTAAATTAGTAGCAAATTTTTTACCTAATTCACTAGAGCCAAAATATAACCTTTCCCAATCAGCTATTAACATATTATCTGTAATAGGATTAGTCCCTTTAGAATTATGAAATTTAATTGTAGAAGGGTTACCTTTATACCTTATTCTAGGTTTAAGAATTTTTATTAAAGAATTTTCTTCAAATTCTGGATCTTTTTGCATAACCATTAATTGTTTAGCAATATGATTTTTACCAAACCAAAGATCATTATATTCTTCTTTATCTAAGTGATATGGGTCAGACATAACTCCTGCATAAAGTTCTCTAGATACTAGTTCCGCAAATTCAACTTTTGTTACTTTTTTGCCAGTAGTTAATTTAGATACACTATCTACAGTATCTCTAAAAGAAACACTACTATTAACAAATAAGTTTTTGAACATTCTATTTGCAAGTCCTACAGAATTTTCTGTAAATTGTCCTAAAGCAGTTCTTATAAATTTATTACTAAAATTACCTACTTCATTAGTTTCTAGAACATCTTCTATTCTATTTATCATAGTATAAGCATCCCATAAACTTCTGCCTGCTCCTATAGTATCTTGTTTAGAAGTTAAAATAGAATCTGATAAAGCTTTAGATTTATCTCTTAGATATAGAAATGCATTTAATACTTGTAGTTGATCTACTTTATTTCCTTTATACTCTTCTGGATTAGAAGTATGAGATAAATCTTCTTCAGAAAGATTTTCAAGAAGTTTTGAAGGAGATTCTTCTAATATACTAGTCCAATCAGTTTCTTTTTCTGAACCTTCTTCAGTATACATACTTGTTAAAGTATTTTTAACATGTAAAAAGTCAGTAGTTCTTCCTTCAGATTTTTGACTAAGTTTAACATAGTCACGTAATATTGGTTGGTTAATAAAAGCATTAACCCATTCAAAAGGAACTCCTGCTCTAAGCAGCATAAAAACTGTATTAGCAGTTAAAATATTATGATTACCTTTTATAATATATTCATCTTTTGCAATATCTACATAAGCATTAAGATATCCAGAAATAATATGTGATATAAGACGGCCTTTAGTATCTCTTTGTCCAGCAAGAGACAGAGTACCGTCATCATTATAATTAGCAATATCTTCAAGTCCAGATATATTCATGTATATATCAGCTGCTTGAGATAGGGCTGCATCTACTAATTGATTAGCTGTAAGACCTACACCAAATTTACCTCCATTAAAATTATGTTTATCATCTAATTGAGATAACATAGTATAGTAATATAAATCTGGTTTTTTTCCTTCTGATGGAATAAGACTTTTTATATTATCTGCTATATCATCAGCATCTAAAGGAGTCATTACTTCATTAAACTTACTTGGATGTAACAGTATTGACCTATAAAGCTCAATTCTTTTATTTTGTAATGCTTTAATAGTATTTTGTTTATTAATAGGCAGGCTTTCAAAAGTTTCCATAGAAGGTATATAGCCTTCTTCTACTGCTTTATTCATAGCCATCTCTTCTATGGCTATTCTTAGTTTTTGTAAATCTTCCTCAGCAAATCTTTTAGCTTTATAATATCCTTTAATAAGTACATTAAAAATAGAAGTTATATTCTTTTTTTGCTCTTCAATAGAAGCTTTAGATTTATTTAAAAATTTATGTGGTATATCTTTTCCATCATTAAGAAGTTCAGCTAATTCTAACATAGTAGCTTCTTCTTCTGTTTCTTGTAATTCTTCTAAAGATATTTGACGTAAAGCAGCAAGTTCTTTAGCATACCATTCATCTCCTTTTATCTCAATAAGAGCTTCTTTAAGAGTAGTAAGTTCATCAGCATGTTCTGCTTCAAATTCAGAAAATAATGTTTTAATTCTGTTACGTCTTTTATAATCTCCCCATTTTAAAAGATACCTACTTACTAAAGGAGGAATATCATTACCTTGTTTATCTTTTTCTACTACTGTATCTTTTTCTAAGAAAGGTATTTTTGTTGCTCCCTTTTTTTTACTTACACGGTAATTAGGTAATAATATAAACATTTTATCAATGTCAAAATCACTACCTGTTTTAGTAGTAATTTCTTCATATACTACAACAGTATCTCCCATGAAGCTAGGTAAAAATCCTGCAATATTAATAGCTTCATTAGATGAATTTGCTTGATTAGGAATACGGTATCCTATTCCTTCAAGCATTTTTTTATCTATTTTTAATAGTAATTCATCAGTAGTAAGTTCAGGAAATTTTTCTTTAAGTTCATCTAAAACTTGGTGGGGAAGTAATACTTGTCCAGCTGCTATTGTTTCTCCTACTACTCTAGGGCCTTTGATTTTTTTAGATTTCTTATCTATCATTACCAAATTATCTTTGATAAAGTCAGGTACTTTATTATTTCCAAAAAATCCAACAGGAGATTGTTGTATGTAACTACCTCCTAATTGTTTAAGTTTAACAGTTTTCTTAGTTACAGCATTAGTAAGTTTACTACTAATAGATTCTACAAATTGTGGAAAAGCATCAAAAGGTAATCCAGTAGCTACAGCATCTCTCATAGCTCTTGGCATATCTTCCATATTTTTTAACAAATACTCTCTTAATAAAGATTGGTCATAATATGTATCAGTACCCATATCATATCCAAGTTTATCAGATATGAATATAGCTCCTTCATCAGATAGTTGTATATCTATATCATGTAGCTCTTGGACAAGGTCTCTGCCAGAAATTGTACGGCCTTCTATTTCATAGATAGTATCTAAATCAATATTAGCTATAATATTTTTTTTAACCTGTGACCCTACTAAAGATTGAGTTAATCCATGAGGGGTCAATTCTTGCTGTAATTTCCAGTATTTATTTTGTAATGTTACTGGATTTAATATAATATCTTGTGGCGGCAGAATAGTAAACTCTTCCTGTGGAAAATCTACATGAGGGTCAACTTGATCTACTTTATATTGACCTTTAGGTATAACTATTTTATCACCAATAACCTTAACTTCTCCTTCTTCTTTTATTATCTCATTAGAAATGTTTTTAGGTATTTGTATTAACCAATATCCATTATCTTCTAGTTTATCATAAGCCTCTTCAGCTTCCCAAGTATTTATATCATAGCCCCATACATCATCAAATCTTGCTTTAGCACCCTCAAATTGACCTTTACCATATCCTACAGCAGTTTCTAAATTATCTGTCATTGAAACTCCTTTACTTTTTGAATATCCTGCTCTTTTATATAAGTCATCTTTTATTCCATAAAGAACAAGATTACCTTCCAAATCATAATTAGGTTCGTCATATTGCCCTCTATAATAACTATAATCATTTTGGGTAATAGTACTTGATTTAGAATACCAATCAGCTATATCTGTAGCTCCTACTTTTATACCTTGTACTACTGTAAATTCATCTACACCCTGATCTTCCATAGCTGTACGTAGATTATCTAAGTCATTACCTGCTGTAAGTGCTGGATGTAATATTGATTGAGAATATTTAAGATAAGTAGGAACAGCCATTCCATTTGCACGTCTAAGCTCATAATGCATCCCTTTAATAGGTTGGAAGAAAATTTCCAGAAGCTTATAATTTGCTGTACCTTTTTTTATTTTATCTAGGTTAGCTTCATGCTCTTTAGTAAAAGTACCTGTACCTCTAAAAATCTCAATAGCACGGTCCATAGTAATCCAAGCTTGTGCATCAGCAATATCTATTCCTTCAGAGTACCCTTCTACAAGTTTTTTGGCTTCTTTAGTAGCTTCTTCAATAGTTTTATCTCCTATAGCTAAAGCATTAGCTATTAGAGGAATATTTTCTTTTGTAAAAAAATCAGACCCTTTAATCACATCTCTTCCAGTAGCTTGTGTATATGTAGGTTTTACTACATACTCTCCTTTAGAGTCTTTATATATACGCATATCTGTCCCTGTACCTATACCACCTGGAGTTCTTTTCTTTAAATCTCCTGGATTTTTATAAAATCTAGTATCACCAATAAATAATTTAGTCATTTCCAGATTCATATAAATACTATTAAATACTATATCAGCATGTGCATTATGAAAGGCTGCATTATTGTGACTTTCATGACTGCTAATGTCTTCTTGCGTAATATCTCCTACTGCCTCTCCTTCTTCATTTGTTTTTATAATATTCTCTACATATCCATAGTCCTGTGTCATAGTACTTGTACTAATTTGACGAAAAACTCCCATGCCTTTAGCAGTCTCTACTTGCTCATTTATGTTTTCTAATAATGCCTCTCCTACATATTCATCTATTCTTTCATACATATCAGGACTTGGAGAAAAAGGTTGTCCTGTAGATTTATATAATCCTAATCTTCTTGCTAAAGGAGTTCCATAAGAAAGACTTGGAAGAGTACTTAATTTAGTCCAATTTCCTACAGGAAATCCTTCAGGAAGGTCTTTATCAAATAATTCTCCATTTGCTTGTATTTTATTAGAATAAACCTTTGTTATACCATCTTTAGCTAATTTATAATGAAAATGAAGAACATGTTCACGTCTAGGAATAGTATTTTTAGCTCCTAAAGTAAGCTCTCCTTTAATCTGCTCATAGGCTACATAACTATTAGCAATTTCATCTATTACATGCCCAGTAATTCTACGTATACCTTCTGAATTTTCTATATTATATCCTACTTCCTCATTATAAGTAACTCCAGAACTTAATACTTTAGGACCTTTAATATTATAATGTCTTGATTTATCAGCAGCATTTATATAAGGATAAAATCCTTTAAGGATTCTATTCATTCTATCTGCCATATCATCTACTTTCTTAATATCAGAAAAAGAATCTCCAAGATGGTCACTAAACTCCTCTTTAAATTGATTCCAATGTAGTAAAGTAGTTTCTTCTCCGGCAAGTAAATATTGTAGTAATTCAGAATGTTGGTAGAAAGGCATTTCAGCTAATTCCTTTAACATATTTGGATCTTGCTTAGCCTCTGCTAAGAATTTAGAAATATAATGATATTTAGAATATGCCCAATATTTATTTCCTTTAGCTCCTTGAACCATATTTTCAGAGTACAAGTCTGTAAACATGATGCCATATTTAGCTAGTTTTAGTAATTCTTTGTCATTTGTAATAGCTGTTTTAACTATTCCATAATTTTTTTCAAGACCTTCCTCTCCTTTAAGTATGAGATTATTAATAGAATACCCCAATTTAGTTTGGACATATACTCTTCCTAAAATATTCTGTATTACATCTTTAATAAAAAAATAATTATCCTCTTCTATAGACCTTTTTTCATCAATGTACTCATCTTTTAATAAGTATAACGCTCTAGGGTCAATAGTAATTCCTGTATTTTGTAGTAAAGTATTAATGGATTCTATAAAAGTATCTGTTATAGTGTCATCTAAAGCTTTATGTTTTCTAATAACTTTACGAAAAGCACTTTCTAATGCTCTATATTGTGCTACTAAATCTAATGCCTTTTCTGCATTTACAGAAGCTTTATTATAATTGTTAATATCTGAATCTACAATTTTAGTTACAAGATTTTGTTCCCAACTATTTAAAAGTATCTGCTCATTAGATACTTTACCCATATTTTCTGAATTACCTATTTTATATATTTTAATACCACTATCTGTAATAGAATGAAGAGTAGTAGTATAATTAATTTTACTTAATGCAAAAGCTGAGGCAAATTGTGTTTTCTTTTGTTCTGGTGTATTAGGATCTTCTAAAAAGTATTGAATTCTCCTTAAACTAGGAGCAATAGGAACAATTTGTTCTATTTTTTTTGCCATAGCTTTTACTACATCTTCTTCTGCTTCCTCACTAACTATATCAGCTAATTGACTTTGTAGTAAATTCCAAGTACCGGTAAAATTATTAAATGCCGGTAATTTAAAATGCTTACTATATATTTGATTATCGTTAATATCTACTTTAGGATTAAATGCTATTAAAAGCTTAGTATTAGTACTGGCATTATCTTTCCAATTAATTTCTACAGCATCTTTAGTAATATTTCCAGAATCTCTTGTTTCTAATTCATCTTCTTCATTAAGAATTACTCCGTAGTATTGCTTAAGCTTTAGTTGGGCTTCTTTATATAGAGCATCAAAGATAAGAGGCTCCATAGCATAATTTATTTTATTAGCCTCCTCTTCAAAACCTTGTTCTTCTAAATCTTCTACATGGTCTAATAACCAATCATTAACAGGTCCAAAAAAGTATGGGCTTCCTGAACTAATATCCACTCTATCTTTATGCTCACTGCTAAGACTTTTAAAGTCTCTAATATTCTCTATTCCTGCAGAGTCCATAATTATATAAATCATGGCATCTGTAATTTCTTCTATCTCCTCTTCATTAAATCTATTAAGTACATTATTATCTTCAGTATTTATAGGAGCTGCATGTATATAACCTCTTTTATTATATATTTCTAATTTTTCAGAAGGAGTAAACTCTTTAGATTTATCAATAAAATTCTTTACAGCAGTTTCTGCCCTAGTAATAATTTTAGAATTCTTAGGAGTAAGACCAAAGAATTTACGAATTGCATTCATAATTCTTCTCCATATAGACTTATCTGCTTTATTAATTTCACTCCTAAAAGAAGGATTAGTCATTACTTCAGATACAAATTCTGAGTTACTTTTTAACCCATAAATCTCTTTTTTTATTTTAGACTTAGTTAAAGAGTATAAAGCAGTTATAGTATCTACAAATTCTTTTTCTGCAGCATTGAGTATTTTATTTTCCCCATGTTTTTGAAAAGGCATTTCTGTAGCAGCATGCATTAATTCATGTAATAACAAAGTATGAACATCTGATAATGGCATTATAGTAGCCCATTCCTCATTAACATATATTCTATTAAGGTCAGGGTCATATACTGCAGGAGTTGTATTTGCTTTCTCTCTTGTGTATCCTGTAAGCTCCATAAATCCTTTTAAAGGACGGGAAAACACTACTACTTCTTCTGTAAAATAAGAGTTAAAATTAGCAGATTGTAATAAAGATACAACAGCCTGGGCTACAGGATCATTAGTCTGTCTTTCAATACCTGCAAGTACAGTTTCTGCAGTTAATGATTTTTTAGTACCTAAAGGTAAAAATTGTGCTACTTCTTTACGAGTAGGTTTATTAGAAATTCTTGTAGGAGTATCTGCTTCTTTAAGTCTATCTTTACCTTTTTTACCTTTACCCGTTCTTCTTCTTTTAACGGGTTTCTTATCTTCAGCTTTCTTTATATCTTTTTCAATTTGTCCTTCTGAAACAGCTAGTAATGCATTATACCTGGCGTTGATTTTTTCTATAAGTAAAATATCAGGGATTACTTCTGAATTAGAAGTAACCTCTCCCATGTTCTTAACTGATAATCTTTTAGTAGCATCATTTAATTTATCAAATTCTTGCTTACTTATAGGCATAGAACTATTCCATTCATTACTCTTAGCATTAAGTCTTAGTTTATTCAATAATCTTTGACCTAAACTTTGAGCAGACTTAATAGCTTTTTTTATAGGAGTATTTTCTACAATGCTTTCTCTGGAGGCTTTTACTTTTTTATCTATGTTTTGAGCTTTACCTAATAATCTATCTCCCTCAGTGTTTAACTCTATTTTTTTATCTTCATTTGTTTCTTTCTTAGCATCTTCTATTTTTTTATTCCCCAGCTCTTTTAATTTATTTGCTTCATTTATTTTAGAAATATTTTCTTTTGAATCTTCAGGTATGGGCTTTGTTAAATCATATAGTGTTTCTATTTCTCTTGAATTTTCAAGTTCTTCTCTTCTTCTTTCTATTTCAGCTTTCTTAGCATCAACCCCACTAGTTTGTG
>Ga0233414_10000466_pt1 | contig 16877 bp, 11 predicted proteins | sample Na_anoxic_10_MG_FD_189020 | JGI IMG/M metagenome (GOLD analysis project Ga0233414, IMG submission 189020) | Seawater microbial communities from Saanich Inlet, British Columbia, Canada - Na_anoxic_10_MG | ecosystem: Environmental > Aquatic > Marine > Inlet | place: Canada: British Columbia... | reverse complement strand
TTTCTAAATATTCTTCTATTTCTTTATTTTTATCATTTATAATATTTAATAAACAACTTTGAACTCTACCAGCCGACAATCCTTTTGAATCTGTTTTAATATGTTTCCATAATAATGGTGATAATTTGTAACCAATAATAAGATCTATCAATTGTCTTGACCTTTGGGCATTAACAGAATTAATATTTAATGTTTTGGGATTTTCTAATGATTTATCAATTGCTTTTTTAGATATTTCATTAAATGTAATACGATTATTTTGATTATATTTTAATTTATATATATTTCCAATATGCCACGCTATTGCATCACCTTCTCTATCATCATCTGCTGCGAGAATAATTTCATTTTTTATATATTTTTTTAGTTCTACTATTATTTTCTTTTTATCTGAAAATACTGTATAAATTGGTTCAAAATTATTATCAATCATCTCATCTAATTTTTTACAATCTAAATTGTTAATATGACCACATGATGATATTACTTTTATGTCTGTTTTATAAAATGATTGAATTTTTTTAGCTTTCGCCGGAGATTCAACTATTATTACTTTCATAATTATTTTTATAAAAATAATTATAAAAATAATAATCAAATTAATTATATATAAGTAATTATAAATATAATATGACTGATTGGAATAATTCATGTAATTATAAATATAATTATAATAAACCGAATATATCTCATAGTAAAACATATAAAGGAAAGTATAAGACCATTTGCGATGGTTGTTTAAATCCAAGTAATGATAAACAAAAAACTATAAAACATCAACTATGTGAAAAACCAATTTGTCCAGATATTATTGAAATTTATAATAAAAGTGAGTGTGTATATAAACCCAATTTTAAAAATAGCATAAAAAAGGATATGAAAAAAATATTCAAAAAAGAGAATGATAGAGAATTACATAAACCCAAAATAATTAATTGTAAAAAAGAAAAAATTAAAATTAATATGAATGATTATCATACAGATAATGAGAATAAAGATAAAGACAAAATAAATGAGTTTATTTCATTATTAACAGAAAAAATAAGTTATAATATATAATAAATGTTTAATAATAATTAAAAAAAAATATGTTATAATATATAATAAATGTCAAGCTTTAGAACTATACGGAGTTTATCACCCGAAAGTGAAAGTGATAGTGATATTAGAAGTCGTTCCAGACGGTCCAGACGGTCAAGACGATCATCTGGGTTAGGAAATGTATTGGGTAGCGAGATTCGTTTTGACAGTAGAAGTGATCGTAGAATGGAACTCGAAAGACTTGCCAACGACGCGGGATTAATAATACCAGAGGGTATGGGATTGAGGCGAATTATTAGACTATTAATTGATAGTGGTGTTATTTCTGAAGAGGTCGGTGATTATATTGCCGATGTTGCAATGGTCGGTGAAAAAGAATGTTTAAAAAATTTAAAGAATTGCGAACAAGACAATAAAAATAAAAAAAAAGAAATCGGATTATGTGAGGATCGGATTGCCAAATTAAAAAAAGATGCGGAACAATGTGGACGACATAAAAAAAGAAAAATAATTGATTGTTTCCCTAATGAATGTGATTTTATTAAAAGTTGTAATAGACGTAGGAAAACTAGACAAATAACCAATAATAATAATTTAACGGATAAAGAAATTAAAGAAATAATTGATGATATTCCAAGTGAAGCATTAGTTATTGGATCTATAGATGAATGGATTGGGCAAATAGATAAGGTCATAGTATGCTTAGATAGAAATTTGCGAAGCTGGAAAAGACAATATGATTTAACATGGCACGGTAATACAATCAATCAAGACAATATTGTAGATAATATTAATAATGGTATTGATGCTGAAGGAAATATGACTAAAGATGGAGGTATTTTTTCATTATCTGGACAAAGAACAAATAATATATTAAGATGTTTTGGTGGTAAAAATTTACCAAAAGTTGGTTATTTGCCAACAGAACCAATATGTACACCTGAAGCCGGTTGGAGAGTAGTCTATAATAAAAAATTAAATTGTGATCCAAATAATTTTCACGATGATGACGATGATGCTTGTATTTCCTTACCACCAAAACAAATTGTAAATAAAGAAAAATGTCGCAAAGAATGGATATGTCCACGAAATGAAAAAATAATTAATAAATTTAAAATGGAAGATTGCTTTGATGATAATGGATGCTATAAATTACCAGAAATAAATATATGTAATGCGAGTAATGATTTTAAATTTATTTGCCCCAAACCAAATGTATCAGTTGAAACTTTGTGTAAAGGAATTAATTGGAGTGACCTTGTAAGTAAACAACGAGCAGAATGTATTCATCATACACCGTGTTTAATATATAGTAAAGAAATAAAATATGAAGCAATAAATTGGTTAATAAATACAGGTTCTGTAATTAATGGTCTAGATAATATTACAACTGATTTAATTATTGAACTTCAAGTTGAACAATTTCAAAACGCATCTTCTAATGTTCCAGCCGAAAAAAGGTATAATGGTTTATGTTGTAACAAAATATGCTATAATCCAGATTTATATATCGATTGTGATGAAATCATTGAAAATCAAATTCAATTTAAAGCATTATCAAATAAGTTTGAATGTTTAATTTGTCTAGTAAGGGATTATACTAAATATTCTAATGGTAAAGTTATATCTGGATCTATTCCCGGTGGTAATGGTTGGACGAGAGATCAAATCCCAGTCCGTGATTCGTGTGGGTTACCAGACGAAGAAACATTATGGAAGGCGGTCGGTTCTGTATTACCAGAAGAAACTGAAAAATCTTTATTAGAGACTAAAGCAATTAAATTATCTATGAATGCCCGCTCTAAATGTGAACTAATTAATAGTGATTTTGCTAAAGCAGAATATTGGGCTGATTATTTAGATTATATTGAAAAAGCTCAATGTTGTGCTAATTCTATATGTGATATAAAATATTTAATTTGCCTTGTTAATGAAAAAAATTTAGTAATTAAAGATATTGTTAAATGTCTAAGGGAATTAATTGGCGAATTATATCAGGGATTAAGAGAAAATATGGAATCTAATAGTAATGTTGAATTATGGTTTGAGATTCAAACTAACATTAATAGAGTTTTCTGTATTGTAAAAGATTTATATGAATCTGTTGATAATAAACAATCTGAATTTGAATATAATTCTATTTTTTCTCAAGTGGATGATGTTTATTATATATGGGGTGGTGTTCAAGCCAGTCAAACTGAATCAATTACTCAGATTGGTAATATTGAATCTGCTGGTGATATGACACCGCAAAATGCCGAATTATCTTCAAATATAAATTTAAATTTATCTGTTAAACAAGTTGAAAATTTTGATGTTTCTAAATCATTGACTAGTGATACAATAACTAGTGGTCAGACAATAACTAAAAAATATTTGGATAACCTTGAAGAATTTAATAAACTAAATATTTATAATCCATTATATCTCCCACATAAAGTTATGGAAAATGGTAGTTGGGTATCAACTCGTATATATAATGATGATTTATATCAAGTTGTTCCAATTGTTACTCCATGTCCAAATTATGATTGTTTAATAGATATTGCTGAAAATGGTATATTAATACATTCACAAACAATGGATTTAAGAAAACCATCAGCATTCCAAGTTTATCAACAATTTTTAAATGAAGGTAATGTTGTTTCCGATCCTACTAATATAATAAAAACACCATATGATATTGAAACAAATTTAGATCTATCCGATGAAACAAATGATAATGTTATTGATGGGGATGACTTTACTAAATTAGGTGATTATAGATGGACTCAGATTCAATATAGTGTTGAAATATTAAATCCGTTACAGTCCACTAATAATTCTGAACAAGATATTGAATTCCCTAGTATATCACCTTTAAGTTTAATAATTTCAGGAGATAATGCAATTAGGGATGCACCTAATCAAGATAATGCTACGTTGCCATTCCAAATACAAAACGCACCTGATGTTTTAAGATATCATCAAAAAGGCATTCCATGTATTACATGGAATGCAAAGACATTAACGCAATTTAATGTTGAAGAAGCTCATGGTATAATACCAAATCAAGATATTATTTGTGTTCCTGTAGCTATTGCTTCTTCTGGTATATCATCTTCAGACGCCAATAACTTTAAAGCCAATATGGGTGATACTTCCGCACAAATATCAACTGTTACATTCGGTAAGCCGAATTCCATCGGAGACAAAAAATTTGTATATAGATCACAAAATAATATTTTACCAAGCGATGGGAATATAGAAACTATATCTCCAGCAACACCTGAAGGTGTCGGTTATTATATTTTCCCGGGGTATGATAAACCAGATCAATCTGATATAGCATTTAAAAATTTCCCAGGTTATCAGAATCCAGGTATAAGGTCTAGAAAAGAATTATTATGTGTTGGTACATTTTATGATGAAATATTGAAAACATATAATAGTTCTTGTATACATAATGGTCATGATGTCTCTGATAAGTTTGACGAATATGGTTTAGGTGGAGTAGAAAAATCTCGCGAAAACAAATTTGCTGTAAAGTATGGACCATCAGCCGAACAATTCAAAGAACATTATCCTGAACTATTTTTATGTGATACAGGTCGAGAGGTTTTAGGTTGGAGTGAAACTTTTAAATCTTTAGGATTTGCCACAACTACATTTGATATTTGTAAACATACTAATAAACCTGAATATAGTGGGAAAAAATATTGTTTTCATGTGGATCTAAATTCAGCTATTGACTTACAAAGTGGAGATACTGTCAATATAAACGTAAATGAGCCGGATAATCCGATATTCGGTATTGTTAATGATATTGTTACTAATACTGATAATATGGTAATCTCCGTATGTATTTATGACTCGGTTGAAATTCCAACCGACTTCAGCGCTTCGATCTCGGTTAATAATATATCTACACAAATCACCAGTGGAAAAGAATGTGGCACTTGCTGGAAAGAAGGAGAATGCACTGATGAATATCCTATAATTAAATCATATCCTCCACTGGGATATGATGAAAATGGTAATGTGGTTCAAGCCTATTCTAGACCCGGTCATGTCCTTGATGATGATGATGAAGGTTTTCCGTCGCAAACTTATACTGCTTGGCCACCTAATGAGGGTGACCGTATTCCAGCATCATTAGTTAAATATTTATTGAACCCAATTCCGAAAATCCCACAGTGTGGTGTTGTAACCAATATGTCTGAAGAAGATCCATTTATAAATATTGCTAATACATTAGTAGGTAGAGGTAATTATTTAATGACAAATAATAAATCATCTAATAGATTTGAACGCGCTATTATAAGATCACAAGGCGATGACACTAAAATACTTGGGACAGGTGTAAATGATAGAAAAGTTTTAGGTGGTTTCGCAACAAGTGGAGCAGCATCTATTGATTCTCTTGCTATAGAATCGGTAACTTATACTGGGGGTATGTGCTCTTCAGTCAATGAAGTATGTCAAAATACTTATAATGTAACAGAAACATCTGCTAATAAACAATTTGCAATTATACAAAAAGCATTACTTGAATTACAAAGAATAATTGATCAGGGTGGATCAGGGGATCCAAGTATTCCTGGATTCCCGGATCCAAGTATTCCTGGATTCCCGGATCCAGGTATTCCTGGTGGAAATCCATCATTAGTATGTGGTGAATTACTTGATGATGTATTTGAAACTACTAGTAAAACATTAATTGGATTTGATCCAGTATTTTCTAAATTATTCAACAATTATCCATTAAATAGACGAATATTATGTAGAAAAGCTAGAAAAGAATATTTATGTAAACCAATGATATGTGATAAAGGACATAATTGTGTGAAAAAGAATAAATCTCGTGATCGTGAATGCAAAAAATATAGATCTAGAAATTATTATGATGATAGTAGTGAATCTGATTAAATTTTAATTAACTTTTTTAATTAACTCTTTAATATTTTTTTTAATATGTATTTAATTTAAAAATAAATATATAAGATAAAATAACATGAATAAATCTGGTAAATTTAAATTAAATGAAAGCACTAATCTCAAGAATAAATCGAGTATTGTTATTAATCATGAACAAATAAGATTAACTTCAACTATAAAAAATCTAGAAACATTATTATTACAGAGAGAAAATGAAATATTAAATATAAATGAAGATAAAAAATCACTGGATAGGCAATTATCGTTATTGGGAAATAGATATACTGAAATTGTAGAAAAAACAAAAATATTAAATAATAGAAATAATAGAGAGACAAGTTTAGCTACTAGATATAAATTAGATTTAGAAAAAGTTCAGGTAAATTTAGATAAATGTAAAGAATTAATTATTATAAAAAAAGAAGAAATCAAGCAATTAAAAACAGACAAAAAAGTATTATTTGATGAAAAAGCAGATATATTAATAACTAAAAAAGAATTAACAGATAGTAATAAAATTATATTAAGGAGTAGTGTAATGGAAAGAATGAAAGTTAAAAAACAGGTAATATTGCCTTCTATTTTAAAAAATTTTCAAAAAGAAATTAACAAAATATTAAATGAATTTCAGAGTTATAATAATTATTGGTTAAATATTTTTACAAATGATTGGAAGGGGACTCGTTCAAATATTTTTTCACTCAGTGGTAATAGAAGTATAGAAATATTGAAAAAATTTGGTTATACTCAAAATTTTCAAAAAAATGGTATTCCATTTAAAAAAATAACAGAACCATCAAATGGTTGGGTATTATCTGATACTAAATCGATTGATTATTTGGTAAAAGATTATATTTGTTTTAGTAATATTTTACCAAAATCTTGTCCAGGATGCGATGATTTTGTATTAGATAAAAATATAGATATATCATTAAAAACATTATTTGATGCTGTTAATACATGTATTCCTGGAAAATCTATTAATAATAGTGAAAATCAACAATTAATAATTAATAGTAGTTATAATAATTATAAATATTGGTCAAATTGTAAAGAAATAATTGATAAATGTAAATTATGTTCAAATAATATAGTATATTTAAACAATAAATTAACAAAAATTAATAAATTAAATGATAATATTTCTAGTTCGTTTGATGATATCGATGATATACTTCAAGATTATTTATTAATTGAAAATGATCAAGAAAAAATGAAAATATTGTGGAAGGAATTATTAGATAAAGTATCAATAATATATGATTTAATATTAAATGAGTTTTTTGAACTAAATAAATATGATTATAATAGAGATAATATTTTTATTCAAGTTGATTGTGTTAGTAAAATTGATAAATTAAACGTTATTCAATGGATTAGACAAGTTCCACTTGTTTATAATAACCCTATAACTGGACCACTTGTATTTCATACTAATAAATCACCAGAATATAATCCAATTGAATATTTAATCGCAAATAAATCCGGTGTCTTGGGTGAATTACCAGAAACATATCAATTAGCAGGTGATTTAGGAAATATATTTAATACACAACCTGATTCAATTAATTTAAAATGTAGTCAAATTAAACAATTAAATGAATTTATACAGGATGGTTGTGATGATTATATAAAAACTTTATTTAATAAAATATTTATCAATTTTGAAAACATATTAAATAATTGTGATGGTCCAGATATAGATAAAGATATAGAATTAATTTATAAACAAGATACGAATGTTCCAATAAATGATAGGTGGGAAATTATAAAAACTTCTGAAGAATTACAAGATGACATTATAAATTTACAGGAGGAATCAAATATTGTGAATATTAATTTATATTTTAAAAATATAATTGATTTAAATTCAAAATTACATTCATTATTCATATGTGAATTAGATAATTTAAATCTTTAGATATAATATATATATATATATGGAAGATGAATATATTAAAGATGAATATATTAAAGATGAATATATTAAAGATGAATATATTAAAGAAGATGAATTAGATGATGAATTAGAAGGTGAATCTATAAAAAAAACAAAATATAAACAATATATTAAAATAATTATGTTAATGATAATACCATTAATATTTACTGTAATAATTTATTTAAATCCAAAATTAAAAAATAAATTATTAAAAAATGTTAATTTTATTAAATCAAATAATAAAAATACAACTGTTATTTTTATTATAGTAATAATATTATTATTAGTAAATTTATTATTACATTGGCAATTTATTTCAAATATAATAATAGGATATATTTTTGGTTTAATGGGGATACCAATTGGTTTATTTATAACTATAGTTTCTTCATCTATATCATACTATATATCAAGATATATTACAGATGAAACAATATTATTAAAAGATGAAAATAAAACATTAATAAAGGTAATTATTAGTAGAATATTATTCCCACATCATTTAACTAGTTATTTTTGGGGTTCAACTAATATATCGTTTACTACTTTTTTTATTGGTACATTATTAATAATGATACCAATTACAATAATAGAAGTATATATGGGTAGTTTATTAAATAATATAACAGAATTAAAAAATAAAATGTTTAAATCAACTAATCATAAATATTATATAATATTATTACTAATTTTAATAGTAATTGGATATATTGTTATTAAAAAATATAAAAAAGTAATTAATACAAGAAAAGAAAAAGATGTTAATTAAAATAAAATGGGTATATAAATGTGAATAATAATATTATTAATATAAATATATCCGTATTTCTAACTATTTTTTTATATTTTATAGGTAATTCATCATATTGTTCTCTATATTTTTTAGGTTTAAATGATTTAGATAACCATCCAAATAATGTTGGTCTTAATTTATCATTACAATCATATATATAATCATACCATGCCAAACTAATATATGCACTTGTAGATAATAATGCTATCATTACAATATTATGATAAATAGATTTTGGTTTTGGTAAATAATATATTATAATTATCAATGAAGAAAAAATAATACACTTTTCATTTAAATATAGTGGTGTTCCGAATATACCTCCACCCATTTATATATACTAAACATTTTTTTTCCTATATGTTAATCTCCTTCTCCTTCCACCCATTTGTTGTTTTTCTCTATCAGACCATACAACTTTAGTTATACCATCATCTCCAAATCCTTCCCAATCATCTATTACCGCTTGCCAAGGAGTATCTAAACCATATTTATCCGCTAATTCTCTCAATGTAAAAGGATCACCAATTGGTATCCCAGATTCACTTACATATTTCTTTTTAATTGGTTCGCCAAAATAATTTAATTCTTTATTAAATATATCATCAATATTCCATTTATTACCACGATAACATACAAATTTAGAACCTACTGGAACATTTAGAGAATTATTATCATTACATTCATTTACCCATATATCTATAATTCCATTTGTTAATCTTTCAAATTCAGATGGAATTCCTTGAGCAATCGCATCATCGTGTTGATCTAATATTTTATCTAAATGTCTATATAGTTCATCTCTATGCCATCTTCTAGAAGGCGTATTAATAAATCCACCACCACGACCCATTAATCCATTTTGTAATACTTCAACAATGACTTCTTCTTCCCAACCTTCATCCGCTTCTATGTTTTCTAACATAGTAATATCTGACCACTCATATCCCCCGACCATATCTTCTCCACTTGTACAACCAGCAATAGTTGTCCCATATTGTGAACTATATAATAATATATCATCTTGTTCGTCAGTTGTATTACTTAAATCTAAAGCATCAAAGAATCTTTTAGCGACTTCTCTAGCAGAAGCTGATTTTTTTCTAGCATGATGTGCCCAATTATGTCTAGATATGGACATATTTTTATATCTTTTATTATCCGGTGGTTTATTTATACTTTGAGCTAAATCATCCCACATAGATTGTTCCTCATACCCTGGACCGGTTTGTTGCATTAAATCTGGATCACCTCTTTGATTCCATACAGTTCCATAATTGTGTGTTCCATCCATTATAATATATATGTATATTTATTTATTTCACTAATTTATTAAATTCTAGAAGCATATTTTTTGATATTTTTTTTGTATATATTAAATTGGCCAATTTAGTATAATAATTAAATACTTTATAATTACATTTGTATTTATTATATATTTCAATTATTTTTTCTTTATTTTTATTATTATGAATTGAATATATTAATTTCAATAATATATTATAATATATATATTGATTATTTGAATATTCTTCCAATATATTATGATGTGTATATATTAATGATTTACTAATATATGAGTTATATACTATATTTTTGTTTAATTTTAAATTATATGTATGTATATAATAATATGGTATTATTATGGAATATAATAGTGAATAATTAATATTATGAAATATACAATTTCTAGATTTAAATTGTTCATGTAAATCAAAAATACACATAGATTTATAAATATTACATAATGCTCCAATATTTTTACAACTATATGAGGTATGGATATTTTCAAGTATATTTAATCCAATAATACTATAATCAGAACTATATTTAATATATAAATTTTTAATTGAATCTTTATTTTTTAAAGATTCAGTTAAGAAACATATATCTTGATTAGAGTTATTATCAACTGAATTTAATTTTAAATAACTTAAATCTTTTATATATATTTCATTTACCTTAACACTATTTAAATTTTTATTAGATTTTTTAATTATTTCATTTATAATATTAATTGGTTTATATGGTAATATTTTTCTAACGATATTATTAAATTCTAGATTGGAATAATCAATATGAATATGGATACTTTTAGAATATATAAATTTTAATTTTTTATTATATATATCTGTTGATGTTATTACTATTGGATTTTTAATTGTTTTAATATTTGATAGTATTGTATTGATTTCTCTTATATATGATTTATCTGAGCAATATAAATTATCGAATAATAATGATTTATATTCTTTAGTATTTTTTGTAAACCATTTTGATATATCTTTTTTATATAAAACACTATTGATATATTCGGGTATATTTTTATTAATTAAAATATTAATATATATAATTGTATATTCTTTTAATATAATATTAATTAGTTCAGTTTTTCCACATCCACTTCTCCCAGTTATAACTAATGGTATATTTTGAAAATTTATATTATTGAAATTGTCAATCCAGTTTATTATTTTATTTTTATCACTAATAGATAAATAAAAATCATCTAATGTTAATATCATTAATTAATTAATTAATATTATTAAAAAAATTTTAAATAGAAAAAAAAAATTTAACAGTCGGGACTAAAACTATATGTAAAATCATTTTTATTTACATAATCTGGTAATGGCATTAATTGTGGTGTATTATCTATTTTATTAATATATCCAGTATATTGAATTAATTCAGATATTATTCTATCAACAGCAAAATCTAAGACATATTTATTTAATGTTTTAACTTCTTCAAGAACATTTGGATTTAATAGATTACCATATTGAAGTAACATTGATCTCATTATAATAAATAATTGTTCTTCAGATTGATCACTAATAATAGTATTATTAAACTGCGTATATACTTCATATTTCATCATTTTTTGAAGGGCAGATTTATTTTCATTAGAAAAAAAAACTTTAGTTACTTCTGTTTGTTCTAATATCCCCTTAACAGGATTATTAGAACTTGTATTTATTAATATATTACTATCCATTTATATATTATATATTTATTTTAATTTCAAGTATTCTTTCTTCAAACTATTAATTTCACTTAACCATATTTCTTCTATACTTGAGCTATATAGAATGTCATATTTATTTTGAAGTTCTTTAATAGAATTTAATAATTCTACCATTTTTTCTTCTGTTAAATTATATAGTGGCATATTGATTAAATAATTAAATCCTATTTTTTTATTTTCAATTGAATATTTTTCAGTAATATTTTTATCAATAATCATTTTATATTTTAATTCAATCAGTCTAGATATAATTTTATCTTTTGTATTACGATAAATTACAATTTTATCATTAATTACATCATTGATAAATTCCATTTTACTATTATTAATATCAAGTTCATATTGAATTTGGTTCAATTGAAAATCTTTTCTAGTAATATATAGATTATATCTTTCGGTATAATAATCATCAAAAATTTCATTGATATGATGATATTTTTTAATTGTCCCAGCTGCATTATATAAATGAATATTTGTTAAACTTGTATTTTTTGAACTATGAAGTTTAAATAATTCTTCAATTGAATCTACATTCTTTTTAATATTACATGTAATATTTTTAAGAATATGTGGTTCTACTTTTACTTTAAAATTAACAATTGTATCAGTTGAATGATCTTCATAATCTAAAATATAGAATTTCTGTTTTTTTGTTTTATCAAATAATAATGAATCCAGGTATTCTTTATAATTTTGTGTCCAAACACCAATAGGTAATTCAGTAATTACTAATGTATTATTACTAATGATATTATAGACTCCCTTTGTAATATATAATTTGTTATTTACTTTTTCTACAGTGCCATTAAATCCATTAAACCAAGGATCAATATCTTTATAGGGTTGTTTTTTAATCTTATATATGATATTTTGAATTACATCTAGTGGATTAAATGGAGGGATAGATGTACTAAATCCAGTTCCAATACCTTTCATACCATTAATTAATACAGTTGGAATAATTGGAACATAATATTTAGGTTCTACAAGTATCCCATCATCGTCATTATATTTCAATACTTGAAAATCTTCAGATGGATATATTAAATCTATAAGTGGATTTAATTCTGTATGAATATACCTTGGACTTGCTGCATCAGCACCACCCATTAGTCTCGTTCCAAACTGACCATTCGGTTTTAATAGATTAATATTATTTGATCCGACATAATCTTGTGCCAATCCAATAATTGTTGATTGAAGTGATGCTTCTCCATGATGATATGCAGCATTTTCACTTACATAACCAGCTAATTGTGCTACCCTAATTTCTTTATATAATTTCCTCTTGAAACAACAGTATATAATTTTTCTTTGGGATGGTTTAAGACCATCACATAATGAACCAATTGATCTAAGAGTATCACTATTTGAGAAATGAATTAATTCATTGTCAACAAATTCTTCAATTTTAATATTTTTATTATCACAATCAATTACTTTATCTTCATCATATTTATATAACCATGTTTTCCTCTTATCTGATTGATCTTTTTTGAATGCTAAATTCATTTTATCTTCACTTTCATCTGTCCATTCATAATTATTTAATTTCATAGATCCAAAGTATTCTTTAGCTTCACTAGCTGTGCTTGTCCCTAATCCCTTATAATATTTAGTATTCCATTTTTTATAATCATTTGTATCTTTTTGCCAATCACTATATGTTGTTAAATTATAGAATGACATTATTTTTTTACCTTTAGTAACTTTAACAATTGGAGTAATCATTGATAAGATAAATCCTGGTTGTTTTAATAGTGATGGCCATAATGAATGAAATACATTCAATACTAATCCTTTAATATGAGATCCATCATGATCCTGATCAGTTAAGATCATTACATGACCATACCGTAATCTTTTATTGAATGTTTCATCATATACACGACCCTCTTCTAATCCAATAATTTTTTTTAGATTTGTAATCTCACTATTATCTAAGATTTGCTTCGTTGATGCATCTTTAACATTTAGTAACTTACCCCTCAAAGGAAATACACCATATTTATCACGACCAATTACCGATAATCCACTAATTGCCATTGTCTTTGCTGAATCACCCTCTGTTAATATTAGAGTACATTGACCTGATTGTTTTGTTCCAGCCCAATTAGCATCATCTAATTTTGGAATATTTTTAATACGATTTACTTTTTGGCCATCTGTTTTTTTAGCTTCTTTTGTTAATTTAAAATCTGCGAATGATAAAACTTTATCTACAATATCCAGTTTATCTACAATTTTTTTAATTAATTTATCATTAATAACTGGTTTTGAACCAAATTTTGATGCCGTTGTAATTAATCTTTCTTTGGATTGACTATCAAATGAAGGATCTTCAATTACACTATTTACAAAAACTTTCAAATAATTTTTAATATAATTTTCTGGAATTGTTTTCTTATATTTTTTACTAATATATGAAGCGATACCAGATGTTAATTGCTTACATATTAAATCTACATGTTTTCCACCTTTTGATGTATAAATTCCATTTACAAAAGCAAATTGTTCAAACTTATCATTCATACTAGTTGATACACCAATTTCCCATCTATCATGAATTTTCTCAAATACTTTTTCTTCAGTTTCATTCAAGTATAAATCAATATAATTATCAAAAGTTTTAATATTTATTTTATTATTATTATAATAGATATTCATTCCTTTATCAGTTGTTCCGGCTATATCATAAATTCTTCTTATCATTAAATTAACCATATCATCTGTATATTTTTCAATTCCAAACCTTTTAAAATCTGTAATCCATGATATTTTTGTATATGGTTTACATTTAACTTTAGTAATTTTTGGTTTTGTCTTATCTCTCATATTATTAGTAAATTCTTGAATATATTTTAATCCCCTAATATGATCAACTGTCTCAACTCTAAAATATGTTGAAAATAAGTTAACTAGTTTTGCTCCAAATCCATTCTTACCACCAGTTGTCTTACCAGATTTATTATAGTTTTTAGATGTTAGTAAATTACCCAATATTAATTCTACAATATTAATTGGTTTTCCTTTATCATTTTTTTCTGATGGATGATCCGCAACATCTATACCATTTCCATCATTGTATATTGACCACATATGTGTTTCATTATCATAATCTACTTTAATATTTGATACTAGTATAATATTTTTTTGACCTTTATTTAATGATTCCTCTAACCTTACTTTTTGATCTCTTGCATTAACCAAAATTTCATCAAATAATTTACCAATTGCTGGAATATAATCTGTTTCTTTTACGCTAATCGTATTCTCACCATTTATAATCGGTAAAGTGTCATTAATAATATCCGTCCCACCTACAAATGTATCTGGTTCACATAAGATTTGTTCCCATAATTCCCGCTTGCCATATTGATTTAAATCACCACCATCATTATCACCGACTGACATTTATTAATATTGTATTATTTATTGTTAATTCTATAAATATTTTCAAATTTAATTACTTTGATTTAATTATTTGTTCATATTTTTGAATTTTTAATTTATCATTTTTAATTGTTAATGTCATTTTCTCTATTATTTTTTGTTGATTTATTATTATTTTTTTATATTGTTCTGATGAATTATTATTATCTTTAGTAATCATTTCACTTTCATTTATAAAAAATCTAGATGTATATACTGTATTATTATTGTTATCTCTTATTTTAATAGGAACATACCATGAATTTGGTCCATTTTTTAAATTAATTTTTTCTGACCCCATTTTATTATATTCTCCTCCTGTATAAAATTTCTCTTCATTGTCAACTAATGTAATATATTTTACAAGTTGGTTTGGTTTAAATGTATATGGAAAGGATATTTCTGTATAATTTTTTAATGATTTTTTTATAAAATTTATATCATTACTCATAATATATATATTTATTTATAGATTATTATATTAATATTTATATATATATTAATATTAATATGGCTATAAATATAGATGTTCTAAAAAGTATAATGAATATATGTGATGATAAACATAATACATTATTATACTTTTTAGATTGTGATATTCAAAAAAAAATAAATAAATATAAATATAAATTATTTGAAGATTTATATTTGAATGATCAAATAATATTAATAAATAAATCAACATTACAAATTGATATACTTGGTAAAATAAATTATATAGATAATAAAATTGGTATTTTAAAAAATAAAATTGGTAGTTTAAAAAATAAAACTGGTAGTTTAAAAAATAAAATTGGTATTTTAAAAAATAATAGGACTATTTACTATGATCCACAATATTATCATATTTTTAGTAAACACAATAATAATAAAAATAAAGATGTTTCATATTTTGAAGAATTACTAAAACAATTAGGATAACTTTATTGTCCATCCGGCGAATCATAATCATTTCCAAAATGTTCTGAATCTTCATCACCACCACCTTCTCCACCACCATAATCTTCTACACCATAACCAACTTCTCCTTCATCTGTTCTATGTAATAAACCTACTTGTAGTGATTTGAAATTATCAACTTGTCCTAATTCGGTTTCATTTCTTCTAATTAATTCCATTTCGGCTTCATTTCTTTCTGCTTCTGACATATTTTTAAATTCATCACTATTTATAAATAGTGATGCTTCTTCAGCTAAATTTTGATACCAATTAGATATACCATAATTTTGTAATTGAACATTTATAAATCGTTCATCTTGATCCATAATATCTAATCTATTTATTAAATTTTGTTTTTCCCTCTCTTTTTGTTGTCTTAATCGTGTATTTAAGAAATCTGATCCCTCATTCCCAATATTAATAATCCAAGATGGGTCATTATACTCTTGAACCATATTAATTATTATATCCATCATAAAACTAGATACTTGAATAATATTATCCGTAACATTTTTACTTGTTTCTGCTAATAACGAATTATATAATTCATTACCATCTTCATTAATTTCATTTATTTCATTATTTAATTCATCAATATATTCTGTGATATTTCTTAATATTAATGCAAATATAAATCGCATTAATTGATTCGCCCTCTCTTCTGTAAATATATGTTTTTTATTATCATCTATTCCAACTAATAAATCTAATAAATTTGTATATGGTTTTATATTATCAAATAATTTTATGAAAAAACTATATAATACTTTATTATCCATATATCT
>Ga0233414_10000465_pt1 | contig 16896 bp, 12 predicted proteins | sample Na_anoxic_10_MG_FD_189020 | JGI IMG/M metagenome (GOLD analysis project Ga0233414, IMG submission 189020) | Seawater microbial communities from Saanich Inlet, British Columbia, Canada - Na_anoxic_10_MG | ecosystem: Environmental > Aquatic > Marine > Inlet | place: Canada: British Columbia... | reverse complement strand
CAATCAAGCAACCAATTTTTCGGTTCTTAAAAGAGACCCCCATGCCCTTGTCTTACATGTTTTTAAAGATCTAAACTGTTACAACTGTTACAAAAAATCAGATAACCTGTTGCGCTTATGAAAAAAAGGCGTAAGGCATCGAGTTAATGGCCTTACGCCTTATGAATGATAATCCGGGCGGCTTTGTGCTTATAAGCCTTCAGGTCATGTTACAACCTTAAAGCTTATTTCAGCATCTACTGATATTTCTTGACCTCTTCGGCCAATGCGGGAACAACATCAAAAAGATCACCTACCACTCCGTAATCAGCCTTTTGAAATATTGGGGCATCAGGATCCTTGTTGATAGCGGCAATCACCTTTGAGGTGCTCATGCCTGCCAGATGTTGAATGGCCCCTGATATACCGCAGGCAATATAAAGATTCGGGGAAACCACCTTTCCTGTTTGCCCAACCTGGTCCGAGTGAGGCCTCCACCCTGCATCTACTGCTGAACGAGAAGCACCAACCGTAGCGCCGATCAGGTCAGCCAGTTCTTCAAGGATCTTGAACTCATCGGGGCCCTTCATACCCCGCCCGCCGGAAACGATCTTGTCTGCTTCCGTCAGGTCAAGCTTGCCACTCTCATCCTTTAGGACATCAATAACCTTAGTTTTGAGTGCACTGTCTTCAAGGGTGAAGGAGGCATCCAAAACCTCAGCCGATCTGGAGGTGTCAGGTTCATTTATGTCCATAATATTTGGTCTGGCAGTAGCCGTTTGTGGCCAGCTATTTTCGAAACCCACTTTTGTATAAGCCTTGCCTGCATAGATGGGTCTGGTTGCAATAAGATTTCCATCCTCTACAGAAAAGGCTGTGCAATCCTGGGCCATACCAACATCTAAACTGGCGGACAGCCTGGCGGAAAGATCCTTTCCCTGAACAGAAGCGCCAATTAATAATATAGCTGGATCATTGGCCTTTACCAACTCTGAAATAACAGATACATAGGCGTCTGTTGTATAAGGTTCCAGCCTAACATCATCAGCTACAAGAATCTTGTCGGCACCATAATGCCCCAGTTCGGCCGCCTTGTCTTTTATGTTGGAACCAAGCAACACAACCGTCAATTCCTGACCTAAGGCATCGGCCAGACGTCTTCCTTCACTGACAATTTCATAGGTTATCTTTCTAAACTCTCCATTTCTTTGCTCAGCAATTGTCCAAACTCCCTGTGCCATTTTTATTTCTCCTTATAAAAAAAATAGGGTTTGCCTGTTTAGCCAGTTTTGCCGGTTTGCCCGTTTTAATTCCTGGTAGACAATCCTAACTGGACAACGGGTTACCGGCGAACGGGAAAACCGGAATCAAATAATTTTTGCCTCATCATGGAGTAATCTTGCTAATTCAGCCGCTTTTTCTTGAGCTGTCTCCCCTTCAACTATCTTCCCTGCTTGTCTCTCAGGAGGTGCTGTCATTTCCAAGATCTTTGCTTTTCTTACACCCTCTCCAAATTCAGCAGGATCCAATCCCAGATCTGCAAGGGTCTTCTCTTCAAGTGGCTTTTTCTTGGCCTTCATAATCCCTGGCAGTGAGGCATACCGCGGTTCATTCAGGTCTTTCTGAGCAGTGATAAGAGCCGGCGTGCTCGATTCAATAACCAGAACCTCCCCCTCGATAGGGCGGTTAACCTTCACCGACTTTCCATCCTCGGCCACTTCAACCTTTACAATTAATGAAAAATGTGGAATGCCCAAAAATTCCGCAAGGGAAGCTCCGACAACTCCCAAATCATCATCAACACCTCGCTGGCCAGTAAAGATCAGATCATACTTGAGATCTTTTATTGCTGCCGCTAAGGCCTTTGCTGTAGCAAGAGAATCGCTTCCCTCCAATGCTTCATCACTGACAAGTATTCCCTTATCAGCGCCCATGGCCAGTGCAGTTCGGATTGATTCGGTCACTCTTTTTGGGCCAAGGCCCACCACTGTGACCTCTCCTCCAAATTTCTCTTTGAGGCGCAGAGCCTCTTCCACACCATATTCATCATAAGGATTCATAACCCATTTGATTTCATCAGTCACAATTGACTTCCCATCCGATGCAATCTTGATCTGGGCCTCCGTATCTGGCACCTGTTTTAAACAAACAATAATATCCACTTTTTCCTCCTTTCTTAAACAAATTTAGTAATCATTTATTGTTGACCTCGTAAAAAGTCCCATTTCCCCTCCCCTGGTGGCCTCCGGCTCCGCTTCCAGCCCGTAGGGCTTACAGGCCGGAGGGTAGAGCCTACGCCTCGGAGAGGAGGGGACTAAGGGGAGGGGGAGTTTTCGACTTTTTACGAGTCCGTCATTATTCCATATAAAAAATATTCACTGATCTGTTTAGCAGAGGTCTTAATATCATACCTTTTGCGGCTTGACAACACCCAAAACCTCGACATTTCATCTAAGGCTCCAAAAAATGCCCTTTTGGCCACACCCGGAATTACCTCTTTCTTGAAAACCCCGTTTTCCTGGCCTTCTTGAATAATTTCCCCAACCAAATCCAAATACTGGGTAAATTTTTCATTCTTGTATTCCTTCATGAACTTGCTGCTCTGCCGGATTTCAACCTGAATGAGCTCTGCTAAACTCTTATTCTGCTCAATCAACTGTAGATGGGTTAATGCAAATTTCTCAAGCTTTTTGACTGGATTATTTTGCTCAGAAATCTTTTTTACCATGTTATCAAGCACAGCATTCATCTGTTCCTCAAAGAGAGATATCAAGATATCATCCTTGTTTTCAAAATAGATATAAATGGTTCCGTCTGCAATTTGGGCTTCTCTTGCAATTTCTGATATCTTGGCTTGGTGGAAGCCCTTCTTAGCAAAAATCTTGGTTGCCGCATCTATAATTTTATAATATTTTTCGGTACTTTTCCTCTTGCTCATAATTTAACCATTGGTGAATGATTATTCATTCATAATATTGATAATGTTCTCTGAAAATTGTGTCAAGACTTTTCTGTATGCGTTAACAAAAACTCTTTTTTTGTTCATAAATGACGTAAATGAAGCAAATAACTTGACAAGAAAAAGAAAAGGGTTGATAAATATAAAGCTTTTTGTTAGAATAATCTTGGCGAGTGGTAACTTATTGAATATATTTGATATTCAATATTAAAATAAGTCAATTTATCTCTAAAGGAGGAACGGCTATGCGAAAAATATTCAGATTTGCAATAATCACGGTTGCTGTGGCAGGTTTAATCACTATCGGTTCCGTCACGGGAGCCGTCGCCAAAGACATAAAAGTCGGGGCGGTTATCAACTTGACAGGCCCGGCCTCCACGTGGGGTCAATTCCACGCCAAGGGTCTTCAGGACTACATGCGCTATGTTAATGATGTGAAAGGCGGAATTGCCGGTAACAAGATCAATTTGACTGTCGTCGATCATGCCTACAAGGTCCCTGAAGCTATAAAGTATGTCAAAAAATTCTGTACCGCGGATAAGATGGACATAATCGCCACCTGGGATGCCGGATCAGGCATCATGGCAAAACCTATTATACAAAAGTATAAAACACCCAATATCAATTTTTCAACCTATCAAGGAATCCTCAAGCCCCCTGTAGCCTATGCATTTCTTCCCTATGGTGCCTATGATATGGATAGCTATGCCGTATTGGAATATATCAAAAATATCCATAAAGGCAATGAAGCACCCAAAGTGGGTCTCCTCACTTATAACAATGCCTATGGAAAATCTATCCACAAACCCAGTAAGGAATACGCTGCAAAACACAATGTAAATATCGTTGGTATTGAAGAGTTTCCTTCCAAGACGCTTGATCTTAATACGGAACTGCTCAGGCTCAAAAAGAAAGGAGCCGAGTATATCTTCATGCAGTGTCTTCCATCTGCCATTATTATGGCCCTTCAATCAGCAGATCGTGTCAAATACGATGTTCCCTTCTTCGGAACATGGACCTCCACTGACCCAGACTTCTTTAAGCGTGGAAAAGGCCTGATCCGTGATAGAATGCATATGCAGTTCCCGGGAGGCCTACCAGTTGACGAGACGCCAGGCATAAAAGTGATGCAATATCTATGGAAGAAATATAAGACCGTTAACAAATTTGATGCCTCTTACTGGGAAGGGGTCGTCATCGCTATGATTATGGAAAGGGCCTTTGAACGCGCTTATGCCGACTTTGGCAAAATCAACGGCGACACCATCAATAAGGCACTTGAAACCTTCCGTAATGAAGACTTTGGCGGGCTTGTCCCCAACATCACTTACACAAATACCGACCATGGTGGCTCCTGGATGGCAAGGATCGTGAAGGTCAACGAAGACGCAACTTACACACCTCTAACAAACTTCTGGGCACCAGGAAAAGAAAAGGTTAAGATTATCAAATGAAAGCCTTTCGCGGTGAACCAAGCATCTTTGCCTCTGACCAACGAGACGAAAAACAGGCCGAGTTGGAGGTAAAGAGGCTTACATTAAAATTTGGTGGTATCACAGCCCTCAATGAGATTGACCTCTCGGTGAATACAGGAGAATTAGTTGCTATCATCGGTCCAAATGGTGCAGGAAAGACCAGCTTGTTGAACTGCATTACCGGTTACTACAATCCCCAAGAGGGGCAGATTTTTTTTAACGGGGAGGACGTAACCAATCTCTCCACCCATCATCTTACCAAGATTGGAATCGGCAGAACATATCAGAACATTGAGCTTTTCCCCGGCATGACGGTGCTATCCAATATGTTGTTGGCACGTCATATCCACTGCAATTATAATGTCGGATGGGCATCTCTCTACTCAAAGTCTGTCCGGAACGAAGAGGTCTATCATCGAGAGGTTTTAGAAGAGCTGATCGATTTCCTGGAAATGCAATCCCTTCGGAAACAGCTTGTGGGTTCTCTGCCTTACGGCATGCGAAAGCGTGTTGAGTTGGGCCGTGCTCTGGCGCTGGAACCAAAGCTTCTGGTGCTTGATGAACCCTTTGCAGGGATGACGCTTGAAGAGAAAGAGGATATGGTTAGATTCTTGGTGGAACTAAACGAGGCATGGAACCAGACTATGCTTCTTGTAGAACATGATATGTCCGTTGTTATGAGTATCTCTAAGAGAATTATGGTGCTCGACTTTGGTGTTAAAATAGCAGAAGGATCTCCGGATTTTGTTCAAAACCATCCACAAGTGATCAAGGCCTATCTTGGAGATACTTCAAAAATTGACTAAAAAAAATGGAAGCAACAAACCAAAAAATTAAACGCATCGACAAGGAGACCCTGTCTTCTTTAGATCAGTTTACTTTCCCTCAGATCCTCTCAAGGCAAGCTGAACAATTAGGGTCTGACAATATCGCCATCCGGGAAAAGGCTTATGGCATATGGCAGACTTATGACTGGAAGGAATACCTCCGTTATACAAGGCTTGTGGCCTTAGGCCTGATCTCACTTGGTCTCAAAAGGGGTGAAAACATTGGGCTCATCCTCGACAATCACCCTGAATGGCTTTTTAGTGAATTAGGTGCCCAGTCGCTCGGATGTGTGACAATGAATTTGTTTAGCTCAGCAGTGGCCAAAGAGTTACTCTTTGGACTCAACCGTATTCAGGCGACCTATGTCTTTGCACAAGACCAAGAACAAGTCGATAAGGTACTTTCCTGCCGTGACCAACTCTCCCATGTACGGCGCTTAATCTATATTGATCCTACTGGAATGAGAAGCTACAAGGACGATGCCTGGTTGATTAGCTTTGCTCAACTCCTTGAATTAGGTGAAGAATTAGAAAAAGAGCAGCCCGAACTTTTTATCAAAGAACTCTGGGAAGGAAAATCTGGTGATGTCGCCCTAATGCTTATGACATCCGGAACCACTGGAGAACCAAAGCTGGTCATGATCAGCCATGGAAACTTCACAGAAATGGCCCGCAAGTGGCTGGAAACCGCACCTATCGGCATTGGAGACAACTGGATTTCCATTACCCCACCTGCCTGGATCGTAGACCAGATGTGGGGCATGGGGATCACTCTTTCAGGTGGAATGGCCATGAATTTTCCAGAGACCTTTGAAACTGCTGTAGAAGACTTCAGAGAAATAGGCCCCACTGTCATCATCACCTCTTCCAGATTTTGGGAAGATCTCGCTTCCAAGATCAGGGTCAAGATCAGCGATTCCGGTTTTATCAAGCGCGCACTATATAACTTTTCCCAAAAAATAGGCGGAACTGTTGTGGACCTGGAATCCGAGAAAAAGCCAATTCCTGCCAAATTAAAAATTCTAAAGAGCCTTATGACACAAATTGTGTCACGACCACTTATGGATCGAGTAGGTTGTCTTGGATTTCGTGGCGCTTACACAGGAGGGCATCCCATCAGCCCAGATGTGATCCGTTTTTTTAGGGCCAATGGGCTCAATCTGAAACAGTGCTATGGGCTGACTGAAACAGGCGGGATCTTTCAGGTACAGCCAGATGAGGAGGTTAAACCAGAGACAGTGGGCATATGTCTTCCCAGGACTGAAATAAAAATCACCGAAGACCAGGAAGTCCTGGTATCAACCAAATCAAATTTCGTTGGCTATTACCAGAATCCTGAGGAGACGGACAAGGCACTTAAAGACGGTTGGTTTTATACCGGCGACGCAGGTTATCTCGATAAGGACGGGCATCTCATTATTATTGGGCGAAAACAAGACATTATGAGGACCGTGGAGGGTGAAGCATTTTCACCGGACTTTATTGAGACAAGGCTGAAATTCAGCCCTTATATACAAGAATCCGTTATATGGGGCGAGGGACAGCAATATCTGACCGGTTTTATTAACATTGACTTTGGAAACGTTGGAAACTGGGCAGAAGATCGAAAAATCCCTTACACCACCTATACCGATCTCTCCCAACAGCCGGCCGTTGAAGAGATGATTATTGGTGAAGTTGCCGAAGTAAATACACAGTTACCCAAGCCTATGCAGCTCAAAAAAATTATTTTGCTATACAAAATGTTGGATGCAGACGACGAAGAATTAACAAGGACAGGTAAGGTAAGGAGACAATTTGTATTTGACCAGTATAAAGATCTTATTGATGCCATGTATTCTGATAAGACTGAATTGCCCGTAACGGGTCAGGTACGTTATAGAGACGGCACAGTCGGGACAATTGAAACAACAGTTAAGATACTAACTGTGTAGTTTAAGGAGGCGAGCCTGTTATGGAATTTTTCCTTCAGCTTCTGGTAAATGGAATATCACTCGGATTTCTCTATGCGCTTTCTGCACTCGGCTTTGTAATGATCTTTAAATCGAGCAGTGTATTAAACTTTGCCCATGGAGAACTTTTAGCCATAGGCGCCTTCATGTTTCTTGTCCTTTCTTCCTGGGCCAACCTGCCTATTATTCTTGCATTCGCACTAACTCTTATAGGGAGCTTCGCCCTTGGTTTTATTATTGAACGCCTTTTCCTGCGCCCTTTGATAGGGGAAGCCCTAATTCAAGTTATTATGCTGACCGTGGGCCTGGCTATCATGTTCAAGGGACTTATGCTGTTTATCTTCGGGGGTGATATTCATAATTATCGAACATTTTTACCCGAAGCCCTCTCCATGGAATGGGGAACCATCCAAATTCCTGCTGTTAACGTAGCGACATTTATTATTGGGATCCTCTTTCTTGTCTTGTTCGGTCTCTTTTTTAAATACTCATCCCAGGGTATTTATATGAGATCCGTGGCAGATAACCAGCCGGCTGCTCTTTCTCTTGGGGTCCACGTAAGAAGGGTTTTTGCCCTTTCATGGGCCATTGCAGCAGTGGTCTGTGCCATGAGCGGGACAGTGCTTGGCATCATCAACGGCATTAATGTTCACGAACTGAGCTCGATAGGCCTAAAGGTCTTTCCTGTGGTCATTTTGGGTGGGCTTGATAGTATTGGGGGAGCCATTATCGGCGGTGTCATTATCGGTCTGTTAGAGACATTCACGGGCGGATATATTTCAACTTCTTTGAGGGAGATCATTCCCTATATTGTGCTTGTCTTGATCCTGGTAGTAAAACCTTATGGTCTTTTCGGCCTGGTAGAAATAGAGAGGGTTTAGAGGTATAAGCATGCATAAGCTTCAATTTCACCCCTGCGGGAACTTCAATAAATCATACCACGAAGAAATCACAATCTTCGAGACAGACTTCGGCAGACTCTGGATGTTGATTGGCCTGCTGCTTCTTTTTGGCGTTATTCCGTTCATCAGTAGCGCCTATACACTTTATATTATAAATATGATAGGGATATACGCTATTGCCGCTATAGGGCTCAATCTCCTGATTGGATATACTGGTCAAATCTCCCTCGGCCACGGGGCCTTCTTTGGGGTAGGAGCTTATACTGCCGCAATCCTCGCAACCAAGGCCGGTTTCCCTTTCTGGGCTGCTCTACCCGCAGCAGGTCTTATGACCGCAGCGGTCGGGATGGTATTTGGGTTGCCTTCGGTTCGTCTCAAGCACCTTTACCTCTGCATTGCCACCTTAGCAGGACAATTTATCATTGAATATGTAATTGTACAGTGGGAGACCCTTACGGGAGGTGCATCAGGCATCGTTGTTGCTAATACGACACTCTTTGGTCTCGATTTAGGTAATGACTGGACCTTTTTTTATGTGATATTTGTCTGCCTTGTATTCCTGACATGGGTGGCCGTTAACCTGGTTCGAACGAGATTCGGACGGGCCTTCATCGCTATTAGAGATAATGACCGGGCTGCTGAGGGAATGGGGGTTCCCATATTTCAATACAAACTCCTGTCCTTTGCCATAAGCTCCTTTTTTGCAGGGATTGGAGGCGCCCTCTATGCCTACTACATGATGTGTATCACGCCGGAACCCTTTAATCTGTGGTTATCTATCGAATTTATTGCTATGATAATCATTGGGGGCCTTGGAAGCATCCCAGGTTCTGTCTTCGGGGCTGTCTTTATTGTCGGATTAAATGAAGTATTGAGCCTTGCTACCGAGTATTTGATGAATGTTGGCGCCTCCGCAGGTGCGGCCATTACAATCGCTCCACTTCGTGAGTTTGTTTATGGTCTTGCAATTATATTATTTATCATATTTGAACCAAAAGGCCTTGCTGAAGTCTGGCGAATTGTGCGCTCTAACTTTAGGTTGTGGCCGTTTTCATATTGATATATACAGGATAACCTCACAAAGGTCTATATATGGAAAATAATATCAGATTACTCATAAATAACATCAGCGTTGTTTACTCTGATGTGATCCAGGTTTTGAAAGGTGTGTCTCTTACCATCCAGAAGGGTCAAATTGTATCCCTGCTCGGCAGTAACGGTGCTGGAAAGTCCACTACCCTGAAGGCAATTTCTGGCCTGTTAAAACCTGAAAATGGCAAAGTCACTGAAGGCTCTATTGAATACGACGGGAAACCAGTTCAAAATTCATCTCCAGAAGAAATCACCCGCAAAGGAATCATCCAGGTCCTTGAAGGAAGGCAGGAATTCAAATATCTGACTGTTGAAGAAAATTTAAGGGTCGGGACTGCCGCTCGATGGGGTAAACCTTACAAAAAAGACCTTGAACTCGTTTATCACTACTTTCCTGCCCTGCTTGCACGAAAGAAGGCCCTGGCAGGTTATTGCAGTGGCGGTGAACTCCAAATGCTTGTGATGGGCAGAGGACTGATGGCCCAACCAAAACTCTTGCTCTTAGATGAGCCTTCCCTGGGCCTTGCCCCGCTCCTGGTTAAAGAAATATTTCAAATTATCAGACGAGTAAACAACGATTTAGGGACTACGCTTATGCTCGTTGAGCAGAACGCCAATATGGCTCTTCAAATTGCCCACTATGGTTATGTTATGGAGAATGGCAAGATTGTTATGGAGAGTAATGCGGAAGAACTACGTGAAAACCCGGATGTAAAGGAGTTTTATCTGGGCACTGCTGCCTCAGGAGAGTTGAAGTCCTATAAAAATGTGAAATCCTACAAACGCCGCAAACGCTGGCTCTAATTTGCCTTACAATCCATTTTCCTCAGCAAGGCTTCTCTTAAGAAAAACCCGGTATTTAGATGGACTTCACTGATTCTTTCCCCAAAGAGACCCTTTGGCAAGAAAATTCTTTTCGATTTATCAAACCCGAGGAGTTCAAGGCTCTCGCGATTGACCCTTCTGATATCCCCTTAGGGACCTTCCCTGCCCTCAAACACCCATCTCATCTTCCAAGTAAATTTGGCGGAAACGCTTATGGATTTGGCCTTTTCGAGATCTACGACCGCCTCAAACAAAAGGATATCAAATTACTCCAGACCATTACCTTTGAAAACCCTGAAGATATAAGGGAACACTACAGAGATCTTAACAAAATATACAAAAAAATCGGATTATTAACCAGATTCTCCAAGCATGGAAAGCCTTATTACCTGATCCCTATTCATCTCATATCAAAAACACTCACCCACATTAAGGTAAGGGTCGATGAAATTAGTAAAATAATCAGTTTTCACCGAAAAAAATATTCAAAAGAATATTACTCGATCGGCTTGGTGACACACCAGGATAACTTGATCATCAATGAACTCTCTTTTCGTTTCAAGGAACACCATATAGTGGTCTTAAACTCTCTTGAGAAACTGCAAAGCCTGGATCAAACTCTCGATTTAGTGATCCTTACAAGGGATCTTTATGAAATTGTTCTTATGGAAGAATTCGGTCCTCTTTCTAAAGACACGCTTTCTAAAAAGCGCCTGGACCAATATTCGGTTTATATCCTTTGGAAGCTCTACAATTTGCTCAAACCTGATGGTGAAATTTTTATCATAGCAAATCATTATACCGCCAAAACAAATCGGACAACACAGCTTATCTTCAAAACGGTTCATGAGGAAAAAAATTTCGCCCTGTTCAGCCATATTTTTAAGACTAAAAGAAAATACAAGACCAAAAATCATTCTCTCCAGGTTAACATTTTCGATTTCCAAAAATATTTAAGTGGTCTCTATGTAGAACAGGAGGTAATAGATAAATTTCTTGAGGGAAAAAGTTTAGAAGATATGTCGCTCAAGCAGATAAACAGCCTCCCCTATATCAATATTCAGCTTGCAGATTTGCCTTTCTTATATGATCAGGAAAAGTCTTGGTCCAATCTCCTTCCCATCTATTTTGAGAAGATATCCCTTAAGCCACTGGTTCCAAAATCAGTAAAAAATGACTGGGAAGGTAAATTCTCTTGCCCCGATTATATCCCAAATTACATGGCGACCTATTTAGGCCAAAAGAAGCCTTTGAAAATCAAAGCTTCTGAAGTCAAAAAGGATGTGATGGAATCAAGGCTAATCGGGTGCTCTACAGACATCTTGGTCGATTACAAGGATTCATTTGAATACGTAATTAAAACCCTTCTGGTGTTAGACAAGCTAAGAAAGGGAAATTTCAAAACATTGCCACAAATCTCTATTGACCGATTAAAACAACCCTTTGAAAATAAGAGTAGAAGATTCCATGCTCTAAACGATGTTATCAAATTAATATCCAAAATCAATCAACTGGAAAGGGTTAAAGGCTATCTCAACCCTGACAGGATCGAAGGATCTAAAACCAAAGTCATAAAAAATCTGGAAGCCCTGACATTCTTCGGATTCAACTATAATGAGTTAAAGGAAATCCTTTTCATAGTCTTGGGCCATACTCCCTTGGGGCGAATCATATCTGGAAAAAGGAATGAAAAAGCCTTGAAACCTGTTTCAGACTTAGCCCGAACCTATGATCCAAAAACGGCACTCAACCTGCTCAGTTACTGCTTATTGATGACCACGGCTGAAATAAGAGCAAGCAGAGAATCCGAGCTGGCCCAAGAACACCTTACACAGCTTTTCGATCTCTATGAGTCAACTGTCAGGGTTGTAACTGATCCCGACCTGGATTGGGATGAACTTCTCGACGAAAAAATAAGTTCCGAAGGAGGAATACACAACAAAATCATTCGAAAACTACTCATGATGATTAATCACATTGAATTCTTAGACAACTGGACTGAACTCAGACAAAAAGGGCAGATGGAAAAAGAATCCCTTGCTGATTATGATGATCAGCAACTCTTAAGGGTGGAAAATGTAATAAGGCTTGTGAATACTGTAGAAGAGTTTGAAGAGATATATCTTCAATCAAACCCCTTGCAACTCCCAATTTTTTTTAGGAAATTCATTGACATCAAGTTCCACGGAACTGGCCATATCTTTGAAAGAATGGATAGTCGTCTTGTATTTATCCTTCTTTGGGTCACAGTAAATACTGCGCGCGGTGATATCATTAATTTTAACCCTATTCTGGCCGACGTTGAAACCGCAGAAATCGACGATCGGTTAAGAAGAGTCGAACAAGAAGCAAAATTCATTAATATTCATCACCTTGACCTTGATATTCTTGAAGAGTTCAGCAACCAGCTTCAAAAAAACAAATCCGCTTTTATCATGGGCACCGGATTTCAACTAAAAGTAGATCCCAAAACCCAGGCACTTCAAATCGGCTATTTGGATATGGGTGAGAATATTAAGAAGCTGGAGGCCTTATCTAAAAAAATAGCCGGGCGCCATATTTCCAAAATATCTATTGAGGACCTCAAGGATATTGAAACCATTTTTTCTGACCTTGACAGCTTTTGCCAAAGTCACCTTCAAATCCTCAACCAAATGGATTCTACATTAAAAATACCTACCAGGCAGAAGCTGTGGTTTCAAAAATCTCAAAATCTGAAGGAGCATTTAAGATCCAACTTACTGAGCGTGATTTTCCATCCTGAAGAGGTATACAACGATCTTGATTTGTTATTCAGCAATGCTCCATCCCTTTTAGATTTTATACTCCCCGAATTTACCACTCTACAAGATCTTGACCTCTCTTGGCACCTCTATTTAAAGTCACCTGTCACTCATTACGTCATTACTGCTACAAGGAAGATCCAGGCTTTAGTTAGGCAAGACAAAGAGAGCTTTCAGGATACCGACTTCTTGCACAGGTTGGCCCAAAAAGAATTCGGGCCAATGGCCACAGGCATTGTGGGAGCGAGTGAATTACAGATAGAAAATTTGGAAAAGATTATTGTACGTCTGCGCCGCAATCAAGATTTGTTTGATGCTCTCATCAAATCATTCATATTCCAGGATCTTGGTAGAGTACATACCCTAAGAGAAAAATATAAAAGAGATATCAACCCCGCAGACCTTGCCCAGGCTGGAGCCCTGTTTCTGAAAAGGGAAAAAATTGCTGAAAGGTATCATCTCAATAAAAAATCAAAATCCTATCTGATCTTTCTGGTCAAACACCATGGTCTTCTGCATCACATTGTCCGGGGCGAATTCTCCTTGTCTTCCATGCAGGATATTTTCAATTCAAATGACAAGGACCTCTATGATGCTTTTTTCGTACTCTCTTTTATCATGCTGTCTGCTATCAGGGAAGATCTGATGCTTGAGGATCTTGCAAACTGGTTATTTCAGATAAGATCATCATGCCAGAAAATCATTGACAACGAAACTACACTTGAAGCCGAACTAAATAAAATTTTTGTGCAGAGAGGAGATTTATTTTATGCGCTTGAAAACTATCGAGTAAAAGGGCTCCCGGAAGGAATTACGGCATCAGAATATCTGAAATCCCGGAATTGGGAAAAAGTTGATAAGTCCAGGTGCATCCAGGCTGGAAGAATGATCTTTGCAATGGAAAGGATTTTCAGACTGAGAGGTATCAAATATATTGAATTTTTTAATTTGGCTGAACTTATGCTAAATGTTCCACTGAAATTTATCTATAAAAAAAGAAATTTTCTCAGCATAGGATATGCTACCTTTGAAAAAGAGGTTTACGAGGCATTCCGTATTTACAAAACCCTTCAGAATTTAGCAGAACCAATAAGGCATTTCATTCTGAACCAACTTGTTGACGATAAAATCCGCATTTTCGGATATGAAAACGCAAGTAATTACCTAAGTTATGATAATCAAGTCAAGCTCCTTTTGATAGGCTTACTGGGAGCTCAAAAAATTAAGTCAAATGGCGAACCAATCTGCCTGAATTTCCTGGGCATGAGCAAAAAAATTGAAAAGCGATACGAAGCCGTCAACGACACCCTGAATTCACTTTCCACAGAAAAGCTTTTTGGAAACAAATATCAGTTAAATCACTTTTTCAAGGCCAAAACCGGGCTCATTCTCAAGAAAGAAGACTTCCCGAATGTCATTTCTGTCAATTTTCAAAGCCGTGTCAATATCTTCAAAAAAATATCTTATATGAACACCATCAAAAACATGGATCAACTGAAAAACTATTTTCACTATAGTCTTCGATCTTTAAGAACCCTTCCCTTCAATACTGATGATTATGAACTGCAACTTGAAAAATCCTTTGAAAAGAGGCTGCCTGAAATTACGGACATAATATTGAATCAGACAAAAAAACAGATGGATCTCATAAAAGATTTCAAGGAGCTCCATAATCTGCTAAACGACCTTATTGAGAAAACCCTGGATATTGGCTTTTCAGATGAACAGAAGCACAGACTTAACGATCTTTACGAATTGAGAAAAGACAGCCTAAAAAGGGAAAAGCTCTCCGAGATTGACAGTATGCTTGATACAATCAGTGATATTGATGAGCTCAGCGACTATTGGAATAGTGTCAAATTGTATTTACAAAACAACCGTCGATTCTTTGGGAAGGAATTTGAAAATCTTATTGCCAAGAAATTCGATAGCGTGAAAGGCAAAATTTGAATCTAAAGCTGATGGTTTCGTAAAAAGTCAAAAAACATCATTTTCCGACTTTTTACGAAACCATCAATCTTTAGCCCTCATATCATCAGATTTGCGATTAGGTATCTTATCATCAGAGCTTTTTACAGCACGGTCAACGATATAGTGATAGCTGTATTTGTCGTTTCGCTCATATTTTGCCAGTTGAATCACATCTGTACTAACATTAAAGGGTTCCTCAAAGGATTTGATCCATTCTGATATCTCTTTGCTTACACCTGAAATACGCTCAACGAGAGGCATTGTTTTCGGTAAAATTATTGTTTTTTGTTCTGACATGTTAGCCCCTTTTCTTATCATCCAACATGAATATTGCTTCTAACATATAATATAAGCCCTAACGAATAGCGTTTTATCCATTGTCCCGCCCCAAATAATATAGAGAAGTCCTGTTCTTCCAACAATCGGTGGGCTGATCACCGAGCGTGAAGTTTGGAAGCGGGATAGTGGATAAAATGTGGTTGAACAAAGCCGCTACTTTGAAAGTCATGCTATGGAATTTATATCATGGCAGGGGAACAATTTCAAGGAGAAGCCACCGGGTTTTCTGCTCTGAACTGGGCATAAAGGGGATTGGCGTCTGGGTTTGTGGCGTTTGAATGTAAATTGAGGGATATTCTCCCTAAATGATTTTGAAAACAAGCTTGATGAACTCGTAAAAAGTCAAAAACTCCCTCTCCCACCAGGGGAGGGGAAATTGGACTTTTTACGAAGCCGTCAAGCTTAAGAGGTTGCATAAAGGCATACCTGTCGTGCTGCGCATTACGGTAAGCTTATTTTCAATTGCTATAAATTCTTCTCAATATATTGGTTGATAATCTTTTTAATCTCTCCACTCTGATGCATTTCTATGATTACCTTATTGATTCTATTTATTATAGATTGATGTTTTTCTTTTGTGAAACCGATATATCCATCCATAACTTTTAAAGGTGTGGGAAGTATTTTTAATTCAGACATAAAATTATTCTTCATTGCCGTATGTATACCCACAAGTTTGTCACAGAGATAGGTATCGATTCTTCCTGCCACAAGCTTTTTAAAATTATTTTCGTGTGAATTTGTAGCTTCTTTAATAAATAATGTGCTTTTGTCAAAATTTGTCCCGTAAGTATATCCAAGCATGACCCCGACTTTTAACCCTTTTAAATCTTCAAGTTTGTTAAAATTGATTAAAGAGTCTTTTCGTACAAAAAAGACCAAAGGATTTTTAATAACAGACTCTGTATAATCAAAAAATTTCAATCGTTCTTTGGTCTTATAGAAATTGAATAACCCATCAATTCCACCTTCTTTAGTGGTTACATATGCGCGTTTGAATGGTAAAAATCTCAACTTTAATGGAATGTTTGCTTTTTTAAAAATCATTTCGACAATTGTGACCAACACGCCACCCGGCTTGCCATTATCAATAAATTCGTAGGGAGGAAAATCCACATAGCTTAAAGTGATGTTTTTAGCGTTAACGCTTTGTCCACAAAAAACACAACATGCAACAAGCAGGAATACTGTTTTTTTAATCATTCTCAGCTCCTTAACACTCCTTGTAATTTAAAGGGAATTACTCTTTGGGGAAGTATTTTGACAATAAATCTTTGGTCTTGACCACATTCATATTCAGGCCCAATTCTTTCCTATCAAATCCCATTGCCAAACCAAGGATTTGCGTTAGGTACAATACTGGTAGATTATAACTAACGTCATATTCCGATTCAATGCTCTTCTGATTTCCGTCATACATCACAGAACAAAAAGGGCACACAAGGCACAAGGCATCTGCATCAGTTTTTGAAAGATCATCCAGTTTCTCTTTTGACACTGATAGGGCCAATTTTTCGTCCACGGGAAGCACAGGCCCTCCACAGCAACGCTTCTTACCTGGATAATCTATAATCTTAGCACCAGTCAAAGACACCAGCGTTTCGATTGATTTTGGATCCTCCACATTATCGAAATTGTCATGAATCTCAGAAGGCTTCAGATAATGACACCCATAATGGGCTGCTATGCTCAAGTCACTTAAGTCTCTTAAGAGTTGTTCCTTGATTTTTTCTTCTTCAATCTCTTCAAACAAGATCCGTGCAAAATGTCTAACCTTTACACCACCGCGGTA
>Ga0233414_10000463_pt1 | contig 16906 bp, 11 predicted proteins | sample Na_anoxic_10_MG_FD_189020 | JGI IMG/M metagenome (GOLD analysis project Ga0233414, IMG submission 189020) | Seawater microbial communities from Saanich Inlet, British Columbia, Canada - Na_anoxic_10_MG | ecosystem: Environmental > Aquatic > Marine > Inlet | place: Canada: British Columbia... | reverse complement strand
CAGTTGCTCCTTGTGCTCCTTGAAGACCAGTTGCTCCTTGTGCTCCTTGAAGACCAGTTGCTCCTTGTGCTCCTTGAAGACCAGTATCTCCTTGTGCTCCTTGAAGACCAGTTGCTCCTTGTGCTCCCTCAGCTCCAGTTGCTCCTTGTGCTCCTTGAAGACCAGTATCTCCCTGTGCTCCCTCAGCTCCAGTTGCTCCTTGTGCTCCTTGAAGACCAGTATCTCCTTGTGCTCCCTCAGCTCCAGTTGCTCCTTGGGCTCCTGCTCCAGTTGCCCCTTGAGCACCTTGGTCGCCAATTCCAACCAGTTTTGTTAAATTAAAGGAAATATTATTGGTTGTGATTATGTTATTGGATACGTCAGATTGTATAATTATTCCAAATGTATCATTTAGGATTGCGTCAATAAGAGTGGTTATACTAAATGATCCACTAGAGCTAGTAGGATTATTTTGAAAGAATCTCTGAACTTCTGTATCCGAAATTACGGTTCCATTTCTAGATATTGCAGCAGTTATATTAGCACTTACATCAACTTCAATGGATAAATTAACAACGGCTTGATATACACCTCCACTTGTAGTCGTATTTAAAGTATCAGGTGACCCAATAGGAGGAAATATACCACCAGACCCATCAGTAAATGTAATACCGGAATGTAATCCGAATGATGCGTCAATAATACCATAATATTGATTTGCTAAAGTCGTTGTAGTAGTTCCGCTTATTTTTGTAAATTCTCCATATGATACACTGCCAGATACACTTCCTGTAGCTCCTTGAGCACCCTGGGGTCCTATGGGACCAATTAATCCACGAGGTCCATCTGCTCCTTGTGCTCCTTGAACACCAATAGGTTTACAACAATTTTTGTAATTATTATATTTTACATAATTTGGATATGACATGTATGGTGTATTATATATTATATATTTTATATTTTAGATTTATTTTATAGTTAAATATATATTTTATAGTTAAATATATATTTTATAGTTAAATATATATTTTATAGTTAAATATATATTTTATAGTTAAATATATATTTATTGATTTATGGAGGAGTGTTAAAATAACAAGGAACATATACAGTTTCATCAGCACCATAGCCAAGGCTTACCAAGTTCGCTTTAACCTCTAAATAAATAAAACTATCACACCCGTTAGGTAAAGCATTGCCAGAAATACTTCTTCCTGCTGGTAAAAATGTTTCAACATCAATCGGAAAACTTCCTGATGCTCCTGTCATGCGACTATCATAACTTGTAGGAGTTGCAGTTGCCAGGGTTGCTACTCCTTGAAGACCTGTATGTGTTCCATCTGCACCTGTTGCTCCTTGTGCTCCAGTAGCTCCTATATTACCTTGTGCTCCTGTTGCTCCTGTTGCTCCTTGTGCTCCAGTAGCTCCTATATTACCTTGTGCTCCTGTTGCTCCTGTTGCTCCTTGTGCTCCAGTAGCTCCTATATTACCTTGTGCTCCTGTTGCTCCTGTTGCTCCTTGAGCTCCCTGAAGACCAGTAGCACCTTGTGCTCCTTGAAGACCTGTTGCTCCTTGTGCTCCTGTTGCTCCTTGTGCTCCTTGAAGACCTTGGGCACCAATAGGCTTACAACAATTTTTGTATTGATTATATTTTGCGTAATTAGGATATGACATTATATATTATATAATGGCAAAATATAATCAAATAAGTGTGTTGACTATATTATTTCATCATTTAACAATAGAAACATTGTTCTAAATATATTCTAAATTAATTAGGTATTGGAAATGGTCTTTGATTCTTCTCTATTACCATAGGTTCGGGCATATACATAGGCATTCTATCGAAAAATGATCTTTCGGGTAATTGTTTGAGACTGGGTTGTACAGGAGCTTGTGGATTTACTAAATTACTAGAGTTTATTCCAAATAATGCGGATTCTATTTCAACAGAATTATTAGAAAATGCCTCTCTAGGCATGTGACTAGGTGTAATTCCTACACAAGGAATAGCATTTACATAAGCTCTTCCTGATTGTGAGTATTCGTATTCAGTATATTTTAAAGAATCTGTATAACTACGTTGTTGTAAGCAGTAATCGCTTGCAGTATTTTTATTACTTGTTGAAGCCATAATAATATATACGAATATTATTTTGATGTAAGTTCAACCTTTAATTTATTTAAACTATCTTCCATTGGTAAATTATTAAAATGGTTATATAAACACCTGTGGAATAAGTCTAAATAATCATATGAAAACAATGTTCTAAATAGTAATTCACAATTAAAGAAACTATGTCTGTATGGATTTTTTTGCAATAATTCTGTTATAAATGATTCCTCTTTTATAGTTTCATAAAGTGAGTTCATTTTTTCGTTCATCACAGTTTCGTCTAATTCATTTAAACCGAATAATTGTAATAGCTGTATTTTATACAACATTTCTTTCAACCCCTTCTCATCTTCACCATTTTCAGTAATTAATTTGTAAGTAAATATATGATTTAATTCTAAACTACACATTTACATTATCTAATTTGTTATTTTTAAGTATTTTAAGTATTTTAATATTGATACATTGAGTGACCACTTTTATAGTCTTTATCTTTTTGTAATTCACGGGAAGGAACACCTCCACGAATCCATCCTTCAGCAGCAACACCTTCTACTAAATTGGCGGGATTTGTAATAGAGTTCTCAATGGATGGGAGTAAAGGATAATTTAAATAAGGCATATAAGATTGTTCAGTAGTGGTGTTAATGCTCTTTTTATTTTGGATCATATCACCTTGTTGAATATGAGATTCTAATACAGGATTCGAAGATCCTCGTCCTAAGAAAGGGACAGTTTTAAAAGGTCTCTCATATAAACTGATACGGCATTTAGGGTGAGTATTGATAGTTCCAATTAATAAATCAGAGTTAGTATCAATATTGCATCCACCCATACCTACTTGATGACTTCCGCTAAAATTAATATTGGGTTGACTTGTAGCAAATTCAATAGGTCTCTTCATGCCACAATCTTCGGCGAAAAAGTTGGTCAATAAATAATTGCCTTGAGATGTGTTTTGAATATTTCGTTGACTTAATCCACAACTATCATCACCAATTCTGGTTAAATGATCAAATGTAAAATCTTTTGTATAAGCAGCCATTTATATATATATTTGATAATATTTTATTAAAGATATATTTAATTTTGCCCTCCAATAGCACCAAGTCTAGGAAGATTTTTAGCTAAAGCAAAATCATTTCCTTCCTTGGCTGAGGTCATACCACCATACAAGAATTCCGCAAATCCTTTTTGATCATTTGGAACTCTGGTATTTGCGGTTGCGTAAAAATTATATTGTCCAAATTCCTCAAATTCAAAACTATCTCCTAAATTAGAAAATAACCTCTTCTTTATTTTCGGATCATCATCAAAATTTGATACAATAAAATCTTCCGTTTTTTTATTTATACTTTCTTCTACTGCTCGGTTATATGCAGGTGCTGCTCGTTTTCTATTAGGATCGTCATTTATTTCAGGCAATAATACATTCATTAATGGATTTTTTTGACTAGGATTGGTAAATTCAGATTTTAATTCCTTATATACATTTGGGTTTGTAAATCCTTCTGTAGTATCGTCTAATATGTTTGATATATTTGATGATTGCGATGACTTCGATGATTGCGATTCTTTTGCATAATATAAAATTACAATTACACCTAAAGTAACAAAGCCAGTTATAAAGAAATTAATGGTATTTGTTAATAAATATCCTAAAATAGATAATATAACAACTAGTCTTGTTATGGCATTTATTTTCTCATTTCGGGACATATTTTCTGTAGGCCATAATTGATTCATTTGATTTTTATTTAATAAAACAGATGGGTCAGTAAACCAAATATTAGTATTGTTTATTGTCATTTATATATATATATTCTTAATTATTTATTTTTTCTTCCCTTTCTTTTTCTTTTTCTTATTAGGTTGATTATTTGATGTTCGCATTGTTTTTTCTGGTTTATCTCCTTCAATTGAATAAATCAATTGTTCTAATTCTTCAGATGTTAATGGTTTAACATCTGGTAAGCCTTGTAGTCGTAATTGTTCTGCTGATTGTTCTGCTTGTTTTTGAGTCTGTTTTTGTATCATACGTTCTTTCATTTGTGCTATTTTCGTATTTTGATTTAATGTAGTTTGTAAAGCACCGACTGCCCGATTATTTACTTTACCACCACCACCACCACCAAGATTCATACCCATTTTCTTCATCATCTCTTGAATATCACCCATACCACCACCCATACCACTACCCATACCACTACCCCCAGGATTCATACCCATTTTACTCATCATCTCTTGAATATCACCCATACCAGGCATGTCTTTCATCTTAGTTAATAATTCACTTGCTTCTTGCATAATTTCACTTTCTTTAATGTCACCTGACTTGATCTTGGAATCTAATTTCCCACCTACATTTTGAACCAAGTTCATTAATTTCCCAGGATTCTTGAATAAATTCTTAAAGACATCATTAACAGATGTTGCGTTTTCTGCATCTAAATTTAATTCTCCAGCTGTTTCTTCGGCAATTTCTCGTGCCAATTTACCTAATTTACCATCTAATAATCCATTAATATGATCTTGAATTTGTTCTGGTTTAGGTAGTTGATCCATATCTATTCCAGATACATCAATAATTGGATCATCACTACCCATCATATTTTGAAAATTATTCAATGTTTCTTCTAATTTGCCCTTCAACTCTTCCTCATTAATACTATCAAATAACTTAGCAGTATCTCCAAATGAATTCTGGTCATTTAATTTACCAATTACTGTAAATAAAATTAGTTGTAAATATTTCCAGATAATTTCCTTTGTTTTCTCTGAAATATCATTAGACCATAACTCTTTAAAATGAATTCCTGGTAAAAATTCAGTATTTACATCATCATTTGTAAACATATCTTCATTCTTATAAAGAATATCAAAAAACCGCTCTGGAATTACCTTTTTAATATGTTCATATACATTTCTCACACTATCTTCATCTCTTGTTTCTTTAATATTGAATAAATCCACATTCATATTTTCCTTGTATTCAGGAAAGGTGAATAATATGTCATTTGTTAGATCATATATCACTTTTGTAAATTCTTCGGGGATTTGTTCGATACTTTCATCGTTGTCCTCGTTATTTGGTTTAGACATTTATATCATAACCTAATGGTTATTGTTTAAATCAAATTAATTATTATATATTTTTGATAATTGATTCAAATTTTTTAAATATTGAACACACTTTTTTGTATTTTCAGAATTCAATTCTCTTAATGGTTCTCTTAATTTATCAATAGCAGCCATTACTTTATCAACAGCTCCATCTTCCATTTTTAAATCAGCACTATAGTCTTTTGTCAAAAAATATTCCAAGTTTTCTTTTTCAATCTCATCCTCGTACTTTATACAGATATGCCTATACCATACAGAGACCATCTTTTTAGGATTTGCTTTTCGCATCATCATTAATCCAGTCTTTGTTGTTCGAATATCTTTGTTTTCAGGAAATAATAATTCAATATCTTCTAAAAACTCCTCAAACTGAGAGTTGAATGCTTTCAATATAGTTGTCTTATCCATTTGTAGATTATTATAGTTTTATATTTTTAAATGTATTATCGCAATTATTATATTATATTTGAGGACCTTTGCCTGTTTGTTGTATTTGCAAATCTTGGTTTCTTTGCGTTTCCATTTGTTCGTATGCGTTTTCACCTACTTTATCTGGTGCCCATGTATCCGGTGGTGTTTCCATTGTTGAATTATGATCAATTCCTGCATAGTTATACATTTGTCTAGTTCCACCATCTCCTTGTGCTAAAAGTTCATCACTTCCTTGGTCCCAATAACTAAATGAATCACTTGCTACACCAAAACCTCCTATATTATCATTGCCTAAAGCAAATGCAGATGGTTCACCATTAAACTCGGTCGCCTTGGCTTGACTATATTCTTCTTTTGGTTTTATTCTGTCGACTATCTCATTTCCAAATATTACCTTATTTCCTTCTTTTAATAACATCAATGCTGGAACCTTTTGTATTTGTGGTGGTAATATTAATTTCTGTTGATTTTCTAATATTACATAAACTGCACCATTGTCATTGTTTCTAAATCTTTTATCTATACAAATAAAATGCATATCGTCCTTTTCACTACTTTTTCCCATTATTCGCAGAATATTTTTGCATTTATCACAATAATTGCTATAATATAAAACACTACTCATTATATTAATCATTAATTATTTTACAATTCTTTTAACTTATTAATTAATTAAAAATTGATATTAAAATTTATTCCTAATATTATATAAATAATTATGGCAATGATGAATCCTAAAATCACAATTACATCTGAAGAGAATAATACCCTCCAGTTTACTATATCTGATACTCACTATAGTTTAGCAAATTCACTTAGGAGAATTGTTCTTTCTGACGTCCCTACATTAGTATTTCGCACATTTCCCCACAATGAAAGTAAAGTTGATATTATTACAAATACTACTCGACTAAATAATGAAATTATTAAACAACGTATCGGATGTATTCCTATTCATATTACAGATACTGATTTTCCATATGAAGAATATGTAGTTGAATGTGATAAGAAAAACGATTCTGATACTATTATATTATGTACTACAGGTGACCTAAAAATTAAAAATATTGCTACTGACCAATACCTTTCTGATGCTGCTACTAAAGATATTTTCCAACCTGATCCTTATACTGGCGATTTTATTCCCATCACTCGTCTTAGACCTAAACTATCGGAATCTATTAATGGCGAACAATTACAGTTTATTGCTAAATTAGATATTGGTACTGCTAAACAAGATGGAATGTATAATATTGTCTCCACTTGTGCTTATGGTAATACACCAGATTCTATTAAAGCCAATGACGCTTGGAATGAACGTAAAATTCAACTTAAAAAAGAGGATATGGATGAAGAATCTATTGATTTCGAATATCGCAATTGGCTCCTATTAGATGCTAAGCGTATTAGTACACCAAATAGTTTTGATTTTACAATTGAAAGTATTGGTGTATTTACCAATTTTACAATTCTTTACAAGGCGTGTGATATTATGATTCATAAATGTAAAGCATTTATTGAATTACTTGAAAACGGTGATATTGATATTAAAGAAAATGAAGACACTACTATTAATAATGAATATATAATTACACTTAAAAATGAAGATTATACTCTAGGAAATCCTCTTGCTTATTTCCTCTACGAAAAATATTTTGTAAAGGATAAGACTGTCTCCTTTGTTGGATTCAAGGTTCCACATCCACATATTCCTAATGGTGTTATTCGTATGGCTTTTCATAGTGTAAGTAGTGATGCAACTACCGTTTCTCAATATCTTTCTGACTCTGCTGAAAATGTTATTAGCGTATTTTCTAAAATTAAAGATAATTTCAAACAATAAACAGTAGTGGAAAGTAATTATTAGTTCTGAATAGTTAGATAAATATGTGTAAAATAAAAAATTATTAATATTATTAATTTTTTATTTTAGTTTATTATTATTATTATTGTTATTATTGTTCAACTGAACTACTCTCTTCTAGAGGTTCATCGCTTCGTGTTGTATCAATATGAGCCTTTCTCATATCATAATTCATTACGAACATTTGCTTTGCCGGATGCAGACTGTTAATATAATTAACAACTACCTCCTTATTTATATATTTCTGCTCTGGTCTTAATTGCTTCAAATATAGTTCATGATGAAGCGTGTACATGTGTGTTTTATATTTATCTGGAAATGTTTTTAATTCACACTCCTTCTTTACATAACATCTTCTATAATTCTCAAATAATTTATTTGTATAATCATGCATTAATTGGCGAAATTCCTCAAATGGTTTATTATGTTCTTTATAATACTGTAGATATTCCTTTACTTGACCAGATTGTCTTAGTGCCAAATATTGGTACTGAAGTTTAGGTTGATTGCCTCTTAAACGCCGAACATGCTCATAATTGGGGTTTCTAAATTTATATCTTTGCCCATCGTTTGACTTGATTACTACACCTTGAATATGATACGGTGTGTTCATAGAAGCACAAGATTCCTTACATTGTTCCAGTGAATTCACATCTGTGATAATTTCTTGACGAGGATATTTAATTTTATCACACATATTTAAGTCTAATTTTCTAAAATCAATAATATTAATAATTTTATCGTCAATTTCAAATACATCAACCAAATATAATTTCATTTCGCTAATAACCTTTACAATTCTATTCTTTGGATGTTGCATTACAAAACTGTAAACGAAATTTTTATTGTCACATTGATGATTAACATAATCAAACCCAATATAGTTACATACTTCATCAAACATTGATCTAAATGTATTTTCTTTTTTAAAACCACCATCCATGTAGAATGACATATTCCCACCTACACTACTTCTCGTAGCAATTTCCCAAGAGTTTACAGTATTATCGTAAAACATATTAATCATAGTTCCTTCTACAAATGTCTCTGCTACATATTTCTTATCATTGTCAAAAGATAATTTGTCTGAAGATAATGACTTTGGAGGAGCAAAAGATACTACAGTTCCATCATCCTTATAAATCAATGACCTTAATAGTCCAACTGTATCTACAGTATCATTGATTAACCATTCTTTGTTATACTTTAGAATATGAAAATTATCTCCAGTTTTATGTTTCCATAGATTATATTTCAAATTTAGTGAATTTGCTGTATTCTTTCTACTATCACCGTCAGTAGAATATAGCAAATCATTAATCTTTGGTACTGTATTTAAACTATACGACATCTTAGTTATTATTAATACAATTTCTTTAATTCATTTTATAAATCAATTTTTTCGTAAATCATAATCATAATAATTTCTACTGTAATTATAAAGTAATGGAATCATCAAATACTATTTATTTACAATTAGGAGATATTATTCAGATTCAAGCACCAACTAATGAAGAATTAAATGAACATATATTTTTGATCGAATATATTGATACTAAAAAAATTAAACTCAAAGAACCAGATGAAGCTAAACCAACCATTTTAAATATAACACCAGCTGGTGATTTATCAGATGAAAGTATTACGTCCATTAATATATTAAGTCGCCCTGAAAGCAATAGTTACGCAAAACAACAAAAACTTTTACCAGGTACATTCGTTGATGTTTATTTTAACGGCGATTTACCATTAACTATAACTGGTGAGATTACAAATTTAGAAGAAGATATGATAGAAATTAAAATTAACGATTCTGGTGAACTAATTTATATTGATTTTGGGTATAAAGGTGTTCCTGATGATATCCCTATTGAAAAAATTATTATTCGCCCCCCACCTGAGGTTAAAATGGATTCACTAATTGAAGGTGATGTTGAAGATGAAAGAGAATCTGTAATAGAATCTATACCAAATGAAGAAGGTATTGATGATATTGAGGACGAATCTGTAACTGTCCAAATACCAATCGAAGATATTAAAAACCAATTAAAAGATATTTTATTAGACGCAGATCAAATTGAATTTGGTTCACAACTTGAAAGTATTACTCAAATAGTAGAAGTTCCTGAAGAGAGAAAAAGATTTGGTATTGAGACACAAGTAAATGAATTATTAGATGAATTATTATCATCTATCCCAAATGCCGAAAGAACTAGACAAGTTAAAAATAATATACACACTGAAATTGAACGATTTAAACAATTAAGAGAGAAATTCTCTAATTTTGACTCCAATGGAAATGCCAATAAACCTGAAATTAAAGGTGCAGAATATAAACCTCTCGTATCTCATTTACAAAATCTTAATTACAAATTAAAATGGATCTTGCCTGTTGTTCAAAATGCTAAAAACGTTTACGATTTAGACATTGATGAAGATAACCGAATACCTGATATTGTTTCATTGACACTTGCAAACTCAAGAATAGAAGAATATGATATTAGAGATCTTTACAAAACAAATACAAATAATTTTTCAACTTATATGAAAAAAATGCAACCATATCTTACACCATTCCAACCTGATTATAATACCGACAATTTAACCAGTCAAGTTGTTATGCAAAATATCGACGCTGTTGTTGATAATTTGGGTGATTTCTATTCCTCTGTTGCTAAAAAAGATTCAATTAAACGCAAGAGATTTTTAATTTCCAAATATAATCTTGGACTCAACAAACTTCACGCTTCTAAAATAACGTCTTCTGGTATGATTTCCAAAACGGTCCCTATGACTGACAATGATTTAATGACAGTTAATTCATTCATGACATTACCTAAATCTACAATGATGTTTTCTAATATTAATTTACCAAACACATCAATATATGATAAATCTAATTATAATTTAAAATATTTGAATTATTGGCAACTTTTCAGAGAAAATACCAATATTATTACTACATTTATTGACAATCTTAATACTTCCATCAAATTTGATGAAAATAACTATTTAAAACATTCAACCCAGTTTATCTTGTCAGACGATAATAACGATCCAGATAAATATAAGAAATATCTCGATATTATTACTCCCAAAACACGAGTATTGTTTAATTTAATTAAACAATATATTGACGGTAAACTAACATTTGTTTCCGTCGTCAATTATTTACAACCATTCTTAATTTATGTAGATGATATATCATTTAAACAATATGAAGAAATTATCGAATTTATTGAAAAGCGAATTCGGGACTACAGAATTTCTTTTGCCGAGAAAAAAGAACTATTTTCGGGTCTAGTTCAAAAAACAAACAATAATATTGTATACGAATCCATGTTATATAAATTATTAAAAGGTAGACACGATTTGACCGACATGATTCTGGAAAATTATGGATTCAATGTCAATAATGCTTATAAATATAAAGGTAATCTTGCCGATACACCAGTTCTCTCTAATAGTGAAATGATACATAAAATGATGGCTGTTGATTATACCGCACTTTATAACACTTCTATTTCTATATTAAATAATGATTTGATTACCCCTTTTGATTTTGAAGATTTATTAAGTCAAAAACAAGATGAATTTGATAAAAACATAGAAAAGGAAAAGGCAAGCAATGATTGTAAAGAATATGTACTGACTAAACGATATATCGACTTGGACGATTTAAATGCTGATAATAAAATTCCTATTTATTTTGACAAAAAATACGACTCGACTGTATATGATATAATTAAGGAATATGATACAGAACAATCTGAAATGGACCCTGTTGGCTTTAAAACATTTTTAATTGATCAATTGGTGAAAAATGTAGGACTAAAAAAACCTGAAGCCAGATATGAAGCTACATCTATGCTTGATGGTAAACGACAAATTCAAGATGGACAATATGCCGTATTAGAAATTGATAACATTGATACTGTTCAATATTACTATTATAAACGCGAAAACGAACATTGGATCCGTGATGAATCTATTCCCATTAATTCTTTCTTTGGGACAAATAAATTGTTTTGCAATATTCAAGAAAAATGTATTAAAATTGATAATACATGTGCAGATTCTTCACTTGGAACTGAATTGTTAAAGAAGGATTTGGTTAAAAATATGTATGATGAGTTTGATTCTGAATATCAAGAATCACTTAAAAACTATAAGAAAAAAATAAATGCTAAATTTCAAACCGAAAGTGATAGAATCGCGAAACTTAGAACAATCAATCGTTATGTATTATATAAATATGAACTAAAACATTCCATTATGAGCTTTAATGTCAATGAAAAAGATGATGCTATTGTATCTCCATATACAAAGGCACTTGATGCTATACGCGGACAAAGCGATATTATCAAAAAACAAAATGATATTGTCAAATTTGCTAATAAATGTACACGACAATATATACCTGGACAAGATAGTGACCTCAACCCAAACGGATCAGGACCATATTGGTTGTATTGTATTGATACAAATACTAGATTAATGCCTACATTTGTATTGAAATTAGCATCAGTTTTTGTTTTACAAGGGGATTATATTGAAACTATTAATGAAATAAAATCACAACAAGGTGTTGAGAGGGACGACCAAGTTGTAGATAAATATAGTGGATGGAATATTGAAAAAATTGCTTTAAATACGGATGCCGAATATGATAAATCGTCTGGATTCAAATTACAATCTAGAGAAATATTGGAAATGGACGCCGGAGCTGCACTTTTACAATCATCAGGCGTTGATCCAAGAAAAGAAATTCTTGAATTATTATCAAACCCAAAAGGTAAAATGATAAACAACATAATTACAACTATTAGTAATTATATGGGTATTTCTATTGATAATGTCAGACCTAATATTATTAAACATACATTGCTCGCTCTTGATAAAACCGTAGATGCACCAGATATTTATGAAGCAAAAATTGCTAGAATGGTTAAAGAAGGGAAAAAAAAGCAAAAATCATATGAAGACGTATTGTATACATCACTAATTACATTCACACTATCTTATATATGTGTATTTGTTCAAACTTCCATCCCATCTATACAATCTAAGAAAACCTTTCCCGGTTGTAAAAAATCATTTCAGGGTTACCCATTAACAGGTGAAGAAGATTTATCCAATATTGAATATCTTGCTTGTGTTGCAGCAGGTATTAAAAGTGCAGTCCAACCATGGAAAACTCTTCCAAAAAAACAAGACAAAATTGCAATATCTATTAAAAAAACGATTGATGCATTTATATTAAATGAAACCGAAATACTTGCCCTCATTGAACAAAAACGCAATTATTTACTCCTGAATGAAGACGATTTTATTCCAATTGAATTAGATATTAAAGGCTGGATCAATTTTTTACCTCCATTACAAAATATTGTTAATAAAACTCCTTCTAATTTATCTACTGAATTCAGAAATTCTTTATTAGATCATGTTAAGAGCGGTTCGAAAAATCAATTTGAACAATTAAGAGTAGTCCGAAGTAAAATTATTTATTTCTCAATGGCAATTATTCAATCTATACAGAGTGTTGTTGAAAAGGAAAAATTACTTCTCACAAACAATAGCAATATTCCTTTTTTGCAAAATGCTTGTTGTAATACAGGTGACTATAAGACTATTGATTATTTTATTAATAAAGACGCTGATATTTTAACATACAATGACAGGGTTTCCTATTTATATAATCTTGTCTTTGATATGGTAAATATGAGTGAAGCAACAATCTTGCGGGATCCAACAAATACTAAAATGATATTTCCACCTTTATCCACTGATTTTTCTGAAGACACAATTTATCGTGCTTTTATAGAATATTGTAATTTTTCCAATGATATTCCTATTAGTGATAAATTATTATCAATTTGCTTAAGTAAATCAGAAGATTTTGATAAATTCGCTTCTTTACAAGAAAATATTGATAAACTTAAAAAGGAAGGTAAAGTATACTCTATTGAAGCATTCAATGAATTGATTAATACTGTAAATAGTATGAATATTATACCGTTGGACATGGTTGATCGTGAGATTTCTAATATGCAGCAATTACGGGATCTAATCCAACATATGCAAGAATCACAAAATCCTATTGGCGATGAATTCTTGTCATTATTTAAGAATGCGTTAGATACATACGATATTGTAAGTAATGATACAAGTGATACTAAAAAATTGATAAATTATATTTCTGTTAAAAATACTGAATATCGGAGTAATATTTCAAGCTTTATTGACAAGTTTGCGGATAGTACCAAGAGAGAAAAGGGTAATTTTAATGAGTGTATTTTAAATATTATGGAATACACAAATATAGACAATAATTTTTTAGTTACTGATCAAGATGCTACATTATATAAATCTATTCAATTTACAAAAACAGCTATTTACGACTTTATTTATGTATTTCCTACTATTATTAAAAATAGTGTAGATTATGATTCAATTATAATACCTGGTCATTGGAAATTATCAAAATTTCATTCTTCAGATATTAAAAATATTATTCACGATATATATGCTCCTTTAAAAAAATTCTATGATGATAAAACTATTATGCCTTATTTAAACAAGTCACAAAACGAATTACACGATTTTTATAAAATTACAGACTTAACATATCTGTTTGCGGATATTATTAAGTTAGATGGCAGCGAAGTATCATCCATCATGAACAATGGAACTGTTTCTCAATTATTCCAGTTTTACTTTTTATACATGATCCAATATTTAATCACTCTTACCGATGATTTGGCAATTGTTGATGAATTAATTATTACACCAAAAGAATCAAATGATATTATAACAACCTCTATAGAATTAGAAGAAGATGCTTCTGGCGAGTTACCTGATATTGATATTACAAGAGGTGAACAAAAGAGAGTTAGAGAGAAAATAGCCGATTTAATCGTGACTCTTGTTAAAATGATTTGTAGGTCAAAAGATAAAATTAACTATAATTCTCAAGAAATCAAACTTAAAATTAATCGTTCCAAAGATAAAGAAAGACAGAAAATTACATCTACATTAGGCAATATGACAAAGGAACAAAGAGATGTTGAAAATCTATTCAAAAATCATCGTCTGGAACGATGGAATAAAGGCTTACAAAAAGGATTAACGCAATATGTTGGAAAAACATACGATGAAGAACGTGAAGATCGCGAGAAAAACGACATAATGGCACAACATATGGATGAAAGAGAATTGTTAGGTCAAACATCAGTTGCGAATAGAGAAATAGAAATCTTAGAAGAACAAGAGAGAGAAATTACTGAAGATAGAATTAATCAAGACGTGTATTCAATGGATGGATTACCTGAAGATGATGAATATGCCGAAGGGGTTGATGATGCGTATGCATTACAATTTGATGACAATGAATAAAAATATCCCTGAATACCAAAAATTATATGCTTCTCTTTAGTGAAAACAAAAATGGTTTAATTAATTTAATTTATTTTATAATATTTTTAAATAAATTAAAATGATCAATAGTAAATTGTATTAGTTATTACTAACAAATCGTTCAATTATTTTAGACAAGTATTGTAAAATTAATATATATATATATATTATAATGTCTACGAGTACATATACTAGTCTATATGCATTTGCAGCTTTAAATAGCGATGGATCAGTGGTCACCTGGGGTCATTCATCTTGGGGCGGCAACTCCTCTGGCGTGTCGGCGAGCTTGACGAGTGACGTTTCAGCCATATATTCTACTCAGCAGGCATTTGCAGCTTTAAAGAGCGATGGCAGTGTGGTCACCTGGGGCAATTCAAATAATGGCGGCAACACGTCTTATAATAATAACGGAGGGCCGGAGAACTTGACGAGTGTCCAGACCATATATTCTACTAGTTCTGCATTTGCAGCGGTCAAGAGCGACGGCAGTGTGGTCACCTGGGGCAATTCAAGTAGTGGCGGCAACTCCTCTGGCGTGTCGGCGAGCTTGACGAGTGTCCAGACCATATATTCTACTAGTTCTGCATTTGCAGCGGTCAAGAGCGACGGATCAGTGGTCACCTGGGGCCATTCCTCTTTTGGCGGCAACTCCTCTGGCGTGGCTCCAGACTTGACGAGTGGCGTTTCAGCCATATATTCTACTTTTAATGCATTTGCAGCGGTCAAGAGCGACGGATCAGTGGTCACCTGGGGCCATTCCTCTTTTGGCGGCGACTCGTCCAGTGTGCCTTCGGGGAGCTTGACGAGTGGCGTTCTTACCATATATTCTTCTGAGGGTGCATTTGCAGCTTTAAAGAGCGACGGCAGTGTGGTCACCTGGGGCCATTCCTCTCGTGGCGGCGACTCGTCCAGTGTGCCTTCGGGGAGCTTGACGAGTGGCGTTCTTACCATATATTCTTCTAGTTCTGCATTTGCAGCTTTAAAGAGCGACGGCAGTGTGGTCACCTGGGGCCATTCCTCTCGTGGCGGCGACTCGTCCAGTGTGCCTTCGGGGAGCTTGACGAGTGGCGTTCTTACCATATATTCTTCTAGTTCTGCATTTGCAGCGGTCAAGAGCGACGGCAGTGTGGTCACCTGGGGCAATTCAGGTAGTGGCGGCGACTCGTCCAGTGTGCCTTCGGGGAGCTTGACGAGTGGCGTTCTTACCATTTATTCTAATATGTATGCATTTGCAGCGGTCAAGAACGACGGCAGTGTGGTCACCTGGGGCGATTCAGATTATGGCGGCAACTCGTCTGGTGTGGCAGCGAGCTTGACGAGTGGCGTTTCAGCCATATATTCTACTGTTGGTGCATTTGCAGCGGTCAAGAGCGACGGATCAGTGGTCACCTGGGGCCATTCCTCTTTTGGCGGCGACACCACTGTACCAAATGACGTGTCGGCGAGCTTGACGAGTGGCGTTTCAGCCATATATTCTAATCAACCTGCATTTGCAGCTTTAAAGAGCGACGGCAGTGTGGTCACCTGGGGCAATTCAAGTTATGGCGGCAACTCGTCTGGCGTGACATTGACAGATGTGGTAGTTATTTCTTATGGTAAACAATATTACCAGGGTCAATATTATACGAATACTGTACCTATTGCTACTTTACCACCACCACTACCACCACAACCTATTTGTTTCCCTTCTGGAACACCTGTCACAACCGACCAAGGACAAGTCGTTATTGAAAAGCTCAATCCTGATAAACATACTATTCGTGGTAAAGAAATTGTTGCGATTACCCAAACAAGACCTCTTCAAAAACACATTGTTTGTTTCGAGAAAGATGCTTTAAGCAAGAATGTTCCTTCTCAACAAACTCTTTGCAGTAAAAACCATAAGATATTTTACAAGGGTGAAATGATAAAGGCTCGTAACATTGTTGATATGTGTGAAAATGTCACATTTGTTGATTACAATGGCGAAA
>Ga0233414_10000462_pt1 | contig 16931 bp, 14 predicted proteins | sample Na_anoxic_10_MG_FD_189020 | JGI IMG/M metagenome (GOLD analysis project Ga0233414, IMG submission 189020) | Seawater microbial communities from Saanich Inlet, British Columbia, Canada - Na_anoxic_10_MG | ecosystem: Environmental > Aquatic > Marine > Inlet | place: Canada: British Columbia... | reverse complement strand
CCCGACACGGTAGGCTTCTTGGTATAAAAGAAAAATTTATGGTTGATGTTGTTAAAGAGGTAATCAGGGAATCCGGTGAAGCATATCCTGAATTGGTTTCCCGCCAGGATTATATTGAAAAAGTAATAAGTATTGAGGAAGAGCGGTTCCAGTCTACTGTTGACCAGGGACTTGCAATCCTTACTAATATTATTGATGAGATTAAAGAAAAGGACAGCGATACGCTTGATGGTCTGAATATTTTTAAACTGCATGACACTTTCGGCTTCCCATACGAGCTTACTGAGGAAATAGCTGCTGAAAACAATTTAAAAATGGATGAAGAAGGCTTCCAAGTGGAAATGCAGAAGCAGAAGGAAATGGCCAGGAATGCCCAGAAAGCTGAGGATGGGTCCCAGGCTTGGGGCGGTGGAGAGGAAGATGCTTTCGAGGATATAGAGCCATCTGTATTTACAGGTTATGGTAATTTAACTGACAAGGGCATTGTGCTGAAAATTGTTGAAATGGGCGATAAGGTCGAACTGGCTTTGAATAAAACACCGTTTTATGCAGAAAGCGGGGGGCAGGTCGGAGATAATGGTGTCATCAGAGGTAGCGGGAGCTTTGAGATGACCGTTGTGGATTGTATTAAAACACATTCGGGTGTTTATGTTCACAAGGGGAAAATTTTATCAGGAACTGTATCCATAGGTGATGAAGTTACCTGTGAAGTTAGTGAAAAATCGAGAAGAGCTACTGAAAGGAACCATACCGCAACACATATACTGCAGTTTGTGCTCCAGAAAGTCCTTGGGAAACATGTCGCACAGGCAGGGTCCCATGTCGGCCCTGATAGGATGAGATTTGACTTTACGCATTTTTTGGCTATGACCGATGATGAGGTTAAGAGAGTTGAAGATATGGTCAATGAGAAGATCCTGGAAGATGCTCCGGTTAAACTTGAAAACATGGGAATAGCCGAAGCCCGTGAAAAAGGTGCTATGGCATTGTTCGGCGAAAAATACGGTGATACCGTCAGGGTTGTAAGTACAGGTGACTTTAGCATTGAATTATGCGGCGGCACGCATCTTGAACATACATCGTCTGCCGGATTGTTCGTTATCGTTTCTGAAAGTGGTGTAGCGGCCGGGGTTAGAAGGATTGAGGCACTGACAGGTTCCGGTGCCCTGGCATATCTGCAGGCTAAGCGAGAAAATCTTGAAAAAATCGCTGGTTCAGTTAAGTCAACTGATTCAGATGCCCCTGAAAGAGTGGGTAAATTATTAAAAGACCTAAAGACAGCAAGGAAAGAGATTGATAGCCTTAAGAAAAAGGCTGCGACAGGCTCTGTTGTAAATGTTCTTGATAATCCGGTTGATATAAATGGAACTAAAGTAATTATCGCTGAAATACAGGGTGCGGATATGAATTCCCTCAGGGGAATGTGCGATTCCGCCCGTGAAAAATATGATGACTCTGTCGTTTTACTGGCAAGCGGAGGCAATAAAGTAAATCTGGCTGCAGCTGCGACGAAAAAAGCAGTGGAGAAAGGTATTCACTGCGGGAAGCTGATTGGGCAGGTGGCAAAAATAACAGGCGGGGGCGGCGGCGGCAGGCCTGATATGGCTCAGGCAGGCGGCAAAGACGCTTCAAAGCTTAAAGAAGCCCTGGAAAAAGCCGGGGAACTCATAGGGGAGGTATTAAAATGAGCGGATGTATTTTCTGCAGGATAATCGGCGGGGACATACCTTCGGATACTATTTATGAGAATGAAACCGTCAAGGTTTTCAAGGACATCAATCCGGTGGCCCCGATTCACCTGATTATTGTGCCGAAAGAGCATATAGATGACATAAATGCTCTGGATGAGACAAATGCCCATGTTGTGTCCGAGTGTATGCTGGCTGTAAAAAAAGCAGCGGATATAATGAGTATATCGGACAGCGGGTATAGGGTCATAAGCAACTGCGGTGAAGATGCCGGCCAGTCTGTTCAGCACCTGCATTTCCACCTTGTCGGCGGGATTGCAATGGGCGAAAGGATATTATGAAAAAAGTATATGCCGTAATAATCACACTGATTGTTGCGGCACTTTTATTTACGGGTTGCACCGGACCTAAAAGAGGCGTCAAACGCGTTGATATTGCGACTTCATATGTTGCGGCCATTTTCGCTGAGGATTTTAATGAACTCAGTAAATTCAAGCTTACAATTCAAATGAGAACATCCCTGCTGACCAGGGTGGAATACAGGAAAGTCAAGGGAGTCTTTACTGATGCCTGCGGAAATTATGAAGATATTGTCGATACAATTGAATCAGAGTTAGGTGACTACCGCATCATATCAGTTGTAAGTCAGTTTGATAAGACATATGCAAATATCAATGTTGTGTTTGACAAGAGTAATAGGATTGCAGGCATTCATTATGTTTATAACAGATCATATGAGACCCTTGGGAATAAGGAAACAGCGGTAACTTTTAGCGAAGAGTATCCTCTCGAGGGAGCGCTTGCGGTGCCTGTTTCAGGAGAACCGGTTCCCGCGGTAATAATTGTTCATGGTTCCGGGCCTTCGGACAGGAATGGTTCGGTAGCTGGTAATGCTGTTTATCTGGACATTGCCAAACAGCTTTATAACAACGGCTTTGCATCCCTTAGATTTGATAAGAGGACATACACATACTCATATCTTTCTGATGAAGGATATTTCGATGATTTAACCGTTTGGGAGGAAACCATTGATGATGTAAGAAAGGCATATGATTTCCTTGCAAGCCAGGATGGCATTGACCCCGACCGTATCTTTATAGCAGGGCATAGCCTGGGTGGCTATCTGATGCCGAGGATTGCAGGGGAAATTCCTGAAGCGGCAGGATTCATAATGCTTGCCCCGTCATCATCGCACTTGGAAGACTTGGTAATCAGGCAGACTGAATATATCGCTGGCCTTGACGGGAAGATGTCTTCAAAAGAAAAGGATCTTCTGGTTGGGTATAATATCATGATGGAACGAATTAAGACCCTTCAACCCGAATCCGGATATGGTCCTGAGGAGCTGATTGGAGCTCCTGAAACATACTGGCTGGATCTTCAGGATTATGAACCCGTTGAAGAAATGAAGAATGAAAGCAGGCCTATCCTTATAATACAGGGCGGCAGGGATTATCAGGTTGATATAACAGAATACAGTGCATGGCTTGATGGACTTTCCGGAATGGATAATGTGAATTTTCTGCTTATTGATGATCTTAATCATATGCTTGCTGCGGGCTCCGAAAAATCAACACCTGATGAATACCAGACACTGGCTGAGGTTGACTCCAGGGTTGGGAAAGCTATGGCTGATTTTATAAAAGAGTATGGAGACATGAAGTGATTTATGACGGTCATATCCACATAAGACCTGGAATAGCTGAACCGGATAAACTATTAGAGAACCTGGAGAAATGTGGTATTAACGGCGGACTGGTGATATCCCTTGCACCGAGTAAAGGATCGCCTGAAATAAGGCTTGAGAACCTTTACGAATGGACAGATGGCTGCGATGAACTCATACCTTTTTTCTGGATTGACCCAATGGAGACGGGGGCTGTCGGACAGGTAAGAAAAGCCTTAGAAATGGGTGTTGCAGGATTTAAGATAATATGCGATAGATTTTATCCGGGTAATAAGCACTGCATGGCTGTATGCAAGATGGCTGCGGATGCGCAAAAGCCGGTCTTATTCCATTCAGGCATTCTCTGGGACGGAACCCCTTCCTCGGAATTCTGCAGACCGGTGCATTTTGAAAATCTACTCATGATCGAAAATCTAAGGTTTTCACTGGCTCATATAGGATGGCCATGGTGCGATGAAATGATAGCTGTCTATGGTAAGTTCCTTAACTTCAGGAGCAGGAACCCAAAATCCAAAACAGAAATGTTCATTGACATGACACCGGGAACTCCAATGATTTACAGGGAAGAGGTCCTGAGGAAACTCTTCCTCACAGGATATGATGTTGAAAGGAATGTCATTTTTGGGTCAGATTGTGATACAAATGAATATAACGTAGAATGGACTAAGGGCTGGATTGAATGCGACAATAAGATTTATTCAGGTATGAATTTGAAAGATAAGGTTGTAAAAGGCATATATAAAGAAAATTTGGATGCATTTGTAAACGGAACGAATATTCAGAAGGATTTCAGGGATTTAATACCTGCATCCTTATAGTTTTGGCACCTTATTCAGGGATTAAAATCCGGTTTGACTATTGATATGCTATCATGTATAATGCTATTCAGTATTTAGGAAACCGAGCCGAAACAGTGAGTTTATGGCCGTCCCTTTATAAAAGAACCCTAGTATAGAAGGGGGGGATTAAGAAACATGGCAGAAGTAAGAGTTAAAGAAAATGAAAGCCTTGAAAACGCATTGAAGAGGTTCAAAAGACAATGTGCGAAGGCTGGTGTCCTCGCGGAAGTAAGAAAAAGAGAACACTACGAAAAGCCTAGCGTAAGAAAAAAGAAGAAATCTGAAGCAGCAAGAAAGAGAAAAAAAACTAAAAGATAATGAAAAAACCCGGTCGCATGACCGGGTTTTCTTTTTTCTTGGATTAATAAAAACACAAAATTCCCCGGATGGAATATCACCCCTCCTCTATCATTCCAGTTTTAGATGGTGATGAGGGCATCGCGTTCGGGACCGACTGATACGTAGGAAATGCGGGTGCCGGTTAATGCTTCGATTTCCTTCAGATAACTTTTCGCAGTCTCAGGTAATTCATCAAAAGTCCGACAGCCGGTTATGTCTTCGTCCCATCCGGGAACAGTTTTATAAACAGGTTTTGCATCGTTCAATGTGCAGTTGATAGGAAAGTCCTGGGTCTGTTCGCCGTTTATATCATATGCTATACAGATTTTCAGCTCTTTCTGGCCGCTCAATACATCAAGGCAGGTAACAGTCATTTCAGTGGCTCCCTGTAGGGTGCAGCCGTATTTGGTAGCAACTGCGTCGAAGTAACCGATTCTCCTAGGCCTGCCTGTCTTTGCACCGTATTCATGTCCGATTTCACGAATCTCATGAGCAATGTCTCCGAATAATTCAGTTGTGAACGGACCTTCCCCGACACAGGTCGAATAAGCCTTTGTTATACCGACAATCCGCTCGATTGATGCCGGGGGAACCGGAATAGAAGCACAGGCGTTTACGCTCAATGTGGATGAAGAAGTCGTATATGGATAAATACCATGAGTAATGTCCCTGAGTGCGCCAAGCTGGGCTTCCACGATGATATTTTTCCCTTCGGCAAGAAGCTTATCAACCAAGGCCTTCGTATTAATGATATAAGGCTTCAGCTGTTCAGCATATTTCATAAGGTAGGCGTAAATTTCATCAGGATTAACAGGTTTGGCACCGTATCCGCCGGCGATTGTAAGGTTCGCAAAATCGACTATGTCTTTTACATGCTCCTTAAGGTATTCCGGATAGAAGAACTCACCGGCCTGGATGCCTTTTTTAAGGAATTTATATCCATATGTTGGTGCGATTCCACTCATTGTGGAGCCATATTTCTTATCTTTAAGGCGTTCTTCTTCAAGTTTCTCAAGAATCTTTGCGTAGGGCATAATCAGGATAGCCCTGTCGGAAATATATATATTCTCTACTTTAAGACCATTTGCTTCAACGTCTTCAAGTTCAGCGATAAATGAATCAGGACTGACTACAGAACCGCTTGCTATAATATTTATTACACCCGGATAACAAACACCGGACGGTAAATTGTGGAATGCGAATTTACCGTGGTCATTAACTACCGTATGTCCGGCATTATCGCCTCCCTGATACCTTATTACGCAGTCAGCTTTGCCTGCGAAATAATCTACCATCCTGCCTTTTCCTTCATCTCCCCAATTGAGGCCTACTACTGATGTGACCATTAAGTCCATCCTCCTTGTAATAAAAATACATTCATATTATAATCACCGTGTTAATATAAGTAAAATTAATAAAACTAATTATTAGGATAAGGAGAACTAATATTAATAATTTAGAACAATACAGGGTATTTTTTACAGTTGCAACTGAAGGCGGATTCTCGAAAGCGGCGGAAAAACTTTTCATTTCGCAGTCGGCGGTAAGCCAGTCAATCAGATTGCTTGAGGAGAACAGCGGGGTCAGATTGTTTGTAAGGCTGCACAGGGGCATTAGACTTACAAAAGAAGGCGAGATGCTCCTGGAGCATGTGACACCTGCCCTTGAAAAGATAAAAGCAGGGGAAAAACGCCTTGCCGATATGTCAAATATGAACACCGGTACGGTTACGGTTAGTTCTTCAGACACCTTCTGTATGTATTTGTTTTCGTCGATTCTTGAGGAATTCAGCAGGCTATATCCCGGTATAATCATGAAAATAGCCAACAAGACTTCATCGGAAACAAGGAAACTGCTGGATGTCGGTGAAGCTGATATAGGGATAATTAACTTGTATGGAGATAATTCCAACGGACTGGAAATCTGGAAGGAATATACCATTCATGATTGTTTTATAATTAAAAAAGGCAGCCTTGATTTTAATAACAGGTTGGTTAGTATAGAAGAGCTTTCAGGTTACGCTCATATAATGCTTGAAAGAGGGACCAGCACCAGAGCCCACATCGATAGGTATTTCAACGATGCCGGATGCCAGGTAGAACCGGATATAGAGCTGGGATCAGTTGAACTGCTTTTAAAATTCGCAGCAATGGGTATGGGTGTAAGCTGCATAGCAAGAGAATTCCTGGAAAAAAGCCCATATCACGACATGATTGATGTAATACCTGTCCAATTCCCTGTTAAGCAGAGGAGCATAGGTGTGGTAACATTAAAGGGAGTTCCTGTTTCGAGGGCAACTGAAGCCTTCCTTAACATAATAACGGAGGAATAATGAAAATAATAAGCTCTGAACACGAAATAACAGCTGTGAGACCGGCACAATATCCGGAATTGCAGCTGCCTGAAGTGGCTTTTGCAGGTCGCTCCAATGTTGGTAAATCTTCGATGATCAACTCACTTTTAAATCGTAAGAAACTTGCTTATGTTGGAAACACACCGGGAAAAACAAGACAGTTGAATTTTTTTATAGTTAATGATGAATTTAGATTTGTTGATTTACCTGGATATGGATATGCAAAAGTATCCAAGGCTGAAAAGCAGTCCTGGAGTAAGCTTGCCGATACATATTTTGATACCAGGAAAAATTTAAAATTAATCGTTCACTTAATTGATATACGCCATAAACCTTCTGTGAAGGATAAAGAGATGGCTAAATGGCTGATGCACAGCGGCATACCATATGCTGTATGTGCGGTGAAAAGCGATAAAATCTCCAGGGGGAAATATAAGAAACATGCATCGGATATTATAAGTGTTCTCGGCCTTCCCCATGATACACCCTTTGTGATATATTCATCAATGACAAAAGAAGGCACCAAAGAATTATGGGAAATCATTGAATACTATTTATTTGATGAAGATGACCCGGATTCACATGAACCGGCCGGGGCCGGGGAAGGAATAATAGAATGAGGAAGTAGTTTCAATCATTGGAGACACTGATTTAATTAGTGATTGTGATTTCTCTGCTAGTACTGTTAAATTTCATTTCGGAAATCCTGATTGCACACAGACCATCTTTATTAAGTTTTTTATGTCGTTCTTCGCTTATTGTTGCGTTACGGTATTATCAAACTCTTGGCTATGATCTTAGTGTACCGGCGATTTCCTTTTGGAACTGATGGCTGAGTACCATGCATTAGAAATCGTTGGTTGGGATTATTCCATACTTATCCATAGGTAGGAATAACCCTCTGAACGGAGGGAAATATATGCTTGCTTTACATGCTGAAAATATAATCAAATATTATGGGGACAGGCTTATCCTTGATATATCCGATATAAAAATATATTCGGAGGACAGGGTTGGTCTTATTGGCACGAACGGATGCGGAAAAACTACGCTTCTTGACATAATAACAGGCAAAATCCAGCCTGATGAAGGTGAAGTCCACATAAATACTACATGGTCTTATGTAACACAACTGGGTAATTCAGGTATGGAAGAGTACCTGAGCGGCGGGGAGGTAACAAAAGCAAAGGTATTTGACGCTGTTGCATCAAGCCCGAGTCTCTTAATTGCAGATGAGCCCACTGCAAACCTTGACAGTGATGCATTAGCTGTTACGGAAAATCTATTCAAACGAATAAAAGGTGCTCTAATTATCGTGTCTCATGACAGGGCTTTCCTTGACGCATTGTGTAACAAAATATTCAGACTTGATAACGGAAAGATAACTGAATTTCACGGCAATTATTCTTCATATGCCAAACAGATAGAACTTGATCGGACAACCAGAATTAATGAATATGACAGATTCATTGCTGAAAAAACACATCTTGAAGGGGCAGTCTTTGGCATGGCCAGGTCTGAAAAGAGGATAAAAAAAACTCCTAAGCGAATGGGAAATTCCGAAGCACGGCTTCACAAGCGGTCTTCAACAGAGATAAAGAAGCATCTGGCAAGGCAAAGGAAGGGCCTGCAGACCAGACTTGATAAGCTGGATGAAAAAGAAAAACCGAAAGATCCGCATACTTTAAAAATATACCATCAGGGAGTAAAGCTGCCGGTTTCAAGAGCGGCAATGAGCCTGGATATCCCGATGCTGAAAGCTGGCGGGAAAATCCTTGTCAGAAATGCCTTACTTACAATCCCTACGGGCGCTAAAATAGCTTTGACCGGGGCAAATGGGTCCGGGAAAACAACATTATTAAGTTATGTGTATAAGAATGGTGAAGGAGTACGGATAGCCCCTGGCAGTAGGGTGGCGTTTTTCAGTCAAAAACTAGACAGCGTGGAAGACAACCTGAGTCTTTTGGATAATGTTCTTAATAGCAGTACAATTGACCGGGGGATAGTCCGCACGGCTCTGGCTTCGATGCTATTTACAAGAACAGATATTGATAAGCCGGTATCAATACTAAGCGGCGGTGAGCGGGTAAAATTGCAACTCGCATGCGCACTGTTATCCGGTGCTGATTTTCTGGTATTGGATGAAGTCACAAACTACCTTGACATCAGGGCTATTGATGCACTTGAACAATTAATGCATAAATTCCCGGGTACTATACTTTATGTATCTCACGACCGCAGGCTGGTTGAGAATACCGCGGACAGGATTTATGAAATTAAAAATATGGGATTAGTGGATTTCACATATTTAAGTCAAACGGAAGACAAGACGGATACAGATAGTATTCTGCTCAATATGAGGCTTTCGGAACTCGCATCGTTCTTAGAGCGGGGCGATATATCTGATGAACAGATGGAAAAGGCACAGGCTGAATACGATAGTCTGGCTGATATAAAAAGGAAAACCCGTTAAATCATAAGGAACAATAAAAAAGTGTTATAATTACGGTGGAACTAAATACTTGAAGGGGGGATTCCTATGAAAGAGAAAAAGACTTTCAGGGAAATCACAAAAGCTTTCGGTAGCAGGTTGGTTAATGGGATGAGAAGATATCCGGCAGCCATCGGAATGGCAATGGCGGCTTCTGTCATAGGCGTTGTACTTGTTCATAATGAAAATTTCAGCGATGACACAAAAAGGCTGTTAGCAAGTTTCATCATGGCCTTGATAGTCGGATTTATATTTTCTCTGGTATTAAAAACAATTATCGAGAACAATGGCTCCAACTTTAGGATGATGGCATTTTTCTGGATTGTACTTGGGACGGGCACATTGCTGTATGCCATGTACCTGTACAAGTTCCTTGAAAATATGGAGACAATGGAAGCGATGAGGTTTGCGGCTTTCATGCTTGTGGGCTTTGTCCTTTTTATGACCGCTGTATTCAGGAAAAAAACGGAATACCAGGAAGTGTATTCAACACTTGTGGGCTGGCGGCTGGCAATTACTACAATATATACATTGATTATATGGGGCGGAATTTCGCTGATCCTATTTGCAATTGACAGACTTCTTAACGTAAACATAGAAGAAGAATTGTACATGGATACCATAATTTTAGCAGCGGGCTTCTTTGCTCCTATGTTCTTCTTTGGAGGGGTTCCGAAAACTGAAGAGAAACTTACTAAAGAAAGGATATATAAGTTTTTCAAGATACTGCTCCTGTATGTAATAGCACCGCTTCTCAGTGCTTATACAGTTGTGTTTTACATTTATGCACTCAGGATACTATTCACATGGGGCTGGCCCGATGGTTTAGTCGGCAACATGGTGCTTTGGTATGCTTTGATAGGTACCGTGACCATATATTTCCTGCATGGCATGGACACAGACAGCAAATGGGCATCCATCTTCGGAAGATGGTTCCCAAGGGTAGTCATACTACCGCTGATATTACTGTTCATTTCACTCGGAATCAGAATCAATGCCTATGGATTTACACCTGTAAGGTATCTTCTCGGGGCGGCAGGTATCTGGATGCTCGGATGTGCAGTCTATATGAGTATTGTCAACTATAAAAAAAGATGCACCAGAATCATTACAGTCTCGCTGGTTGTCATTGCTCTCATCAGTATGGTAGGCCCATGGAATGCGATTAACACCGGGAGGATAAGCCAGATAAACAGGTTGGAGAAACTTCTTATAGAAAACAACATGCTTCAGAACGGAACAGTGGTTCAAAATACAGGTTTGTCTGAAAAAACCAAGGGTATGATATCGGACAAGGTTGATTATCTCGAACAAGAATTTGACAGTAAGGGAGTTGATTTCCTTCCCGAAGATTTTAAAATACGGGACATGGAAGATGTATTCGGCTTCGATTACACATACTATTATGATGACCTGTATATGGACAAAGGCGATCCAAGGGATGTTTCCATTCGTCAGGATGAATTGAACCTGATTATTGATGTGCGGGGTTATGATTACATATGGGATTCTGAAAATTGGGATATTGATTATGTTGAAACAGATAAAGGCAAATTAAGCTTAGAGTTTACAAGGGATGAGAATACCAATGATCTGAACATCTTTTTGAATGATAACCTCATATATAATAAAGCTCTTGATGTTTTTCTGGAGCGAATTCAGAGTGAGTGGGATGAAAAAGGAAGCAGCATCGACATAAGCGATTTGACTTTTACAGAAGAAACAGCTGATATGAGTCTGAAATATGTATTTGTTGGAGTTGAGATGTTCCCTGATGCCCAAGGTTTTGAATTGGGCTGGGTTAGATATTTTGTTTTGATAAAGTTAAAGTAAGGCAGAAGATTAAATGCATGACACAATTTATAGAGCAAAAAACTTTCGTGCTAAGAGGGTTAGCACTTATGACAGAAGCGGCGGAAACATCGATTCAATTCGAATAGCACCCGGTGAAACAAAAGTAATTGCAAATATCAGCGGACCCGGAATAATCAGCCACATTTGGATGACGTCCTTCGGGAAATGGGGTCCTGATGACGACAGGAATTTTGATTCGCTGACCCTGAGAAAAATGCTGCTTAAAATTTATTGGGATGATGAAGATGAACCGTCAGTGTTTGCGCCTGTCGGTGATTTCTTCAACCTCGGGCATTCCCGGGCATATACGCATCAAAGCGTGTTTTTCAGCAGTACATGCAATGCTACTATCGAGGGAACTGAGAGTCCGCGTGTTGCGATGAACAGCTGGATTCCCATGCCATTCAATAGAAAAGCCAGATTTGAACTTGTTAATGAACAAGATAAACCGGTTATAACTTATTTCTATATTGATTATCAGGAACATGATTCACTGCCGGATGATGCAATGTACCTTCATGCGAGTTGGAAGAGGGTGCGCCGCAATCCTGTAAGTAAAGCTGAGAATGGGAAAAACCTTAGCAATTCTGAAAATTACCTTGTACTTGAAGCTGAAGGAAAGGGTACTTATGTTGGAATGAACATGAGCATTGATAATATTGAAGGCGGCTGGTGGGGCGAAGGCGATGACATGATATTCATTGACAGGGAAGGCCGCGAAGAGTGGCCCCCGGACATGCATGGAACCGGAACCGAAGACTATCTGTGCCACGCCTGGGGAATGCAAAAATCAGCTCATTTATACTGCGGGCAACCATGGAGTGAAATTGATGACGAAGGCAACGGGCATCATTTCAGCGGCAAAGTATGCGTTTACAGATTCCATTCCGCGGACCCGATACCTTTTACAAAAAACATACGCGTCAGCATTGAACACGGCCATGCCAATGACAGGGGAGACGACTGGGCTTCTACAGCATACTGGTATCAGGCCGAACCCCATATGCCGTTTAAAGATATGCTCCCGGTGAAAGAACGGCTGCCGGGACCTTCGGTCGTTAAAATAGACAGTGAAACTGACGGGGAACTCTGATTTTCAATTGAGATTTATTATTTCTGATTTGCTCAGTATTTTTTCATCGCATTCGTTGACTATGTTTCTATCCTGGGCCATAACATAAAAAATGATTGTTGATTTGTATTCCGGGAAGTATCTCATATAAAGCCTGCCATGCATTTTAATTCTGCTAAAATCCTCATATGTCCTATTCATCGGACGCCCGTATTGGAGATAGCTTCTTTTAGTTCCTTTATAGACATGGGTGACGCTATTAGTATTAATTACCGCATTTACCATTGTCCATCCGTCATATCCGAGATAGTCAGTTTCAGTGCCGGTGAATTGTTGTACAATAAACTCAAAGTCGTTGTCACCAAGGCTTTCAAGAACTAAATTTTTGTAGTCATACTTAAATGCTTGCATTACTTCACTATAATTCTGCTGGCCGTCATCTGTATAACAATATGGAGTCTCTTCAAGTGTCCTGACGACATACGCCCCGTAAAAAGAAGAGTTGTATAGAGAATCAGGTTCATAGAAAGTATTGGTCCTGCTAAGAAGATTAAAAGCGGGGAAATTATAGAGTATAGTCATGCCTTCAATCAAACCGCCCCTGGCTTTATATCCATCAGCATTAAATGTCATTACAAATGGATACCAGTCCCGGCCTTTGGTTGATAAGCCTCCGGGGATATCAATTTTGAATCCTGCTTCAGCCATTATGCTGTCTTTTTCATGAATTGCAGAATAAACGGACATGACGGCCATGCTCCTTAAAGGTTGCCAAAACCAAATTACAGAACATATAATCAGAAGCAATAAAATTATTAAGGCTGCCTTCTTCATAAAACTATTTTAGCATATTAGTAGACAAGGATTATTTGATGTATTGCAGGATTTAGAGCATTTAGTGTACATAAGGAGTATTTTTTACATTATGATGGCATTAATATAGTAATATATATACAGAAATGATTTGGAGGGGAATATGGCTGATAAAAGTAAAAGGGAATCATCAAAAAGTATATTAACAATAATAATACTTATTGCAGTCGGAATACTGCTGGCATGGGGCTTACTGGGAACAAATATGAAAGCAGAGGAAGATTTTCTGAAAATCTCCGGGCTGCATGCACAGAAAATCCAGTATTCGGAAATCCGGAGCCTTGAATTGACAGATGAACTTCCAATTATCACTGCAAAAACCGGAGGCTTCAGTCTTGCCGGTAAACGCCTTGGTAATTTTACCACAGCTGAATATGGCAGGATAAAGTTGTATCTATTTAATAATGCATCACCATTCATTTTCATTGAAAAGGATGACGGCAGTATTATCATATTGAATATGAAAGATTCGACGGCTACTGAAGATTTTTATAATGAACTGATGGACAAAACGCTCTGATATACAGATCATATATTAAAGCAGCGAAGTATAACAAAGGATGATTAACAGATAATGGACGTATGCATATTTTATTTTTCAGGCACTGGGAATACATGGTGGACCGGTTACAGGCTGGTTGAGGAATTACAGATCAAAGGCAGAACGGCGGAATGCCATTCGATAGAAATGCTTGATGAGGAAAAGACATCAAAATTGATTGAAACCTCTGAAGCGGTTTTTTTCGGGTATCCGGTTTACGGCTCATATATTCCGGAGCCGATGAAAGAATTTATTGATAATATCAAGGAGCCCTCGAAGACAAAAAAGGCGGGCATTTTCTGCACCCAGATGAAGGCTTCCGGTGACGGTGCATGGTTTTATCATAAGGTTTTGGAGGATAAAGGATTTGAAATAAGATGGACTTTCCATTTCAATCTTCCCAATAATATCAGTATGAAGATTTCTCCGGTTTTATATACCATTGAAAAAAGTAAACTCGACAAAATATTTAACAAATGTGAAATTAAAATTGAAAAAGCGGCAAACAGCATTGCAATGAATGCACCGTCTTTGACCGGTAATGGTTTTATCGGTTTTTTAATGGGACTGATGCAAAGACCGTTTTTCAAGCATTATATGAAACGCCCTTTCAAATCGCCGTATAAAGTTGATCCGGATAAATGTGTCAACTGCATGCGCTGCATACAGATATGTCCGGAAGGGAACATCAAACTCGTTGACGGTAAAATAAAATATGGAGATAATTGTGCAATGTGCATGCGTTGTTATAATTACTGCCCTAAAACCGCTATTTCAGCCTTTGGTTTCGCACACAATGATAAGAAAAAACCTTACAGAGGGCCCGAAGGCTTTGACCCTGCATTAATAACAAAAAGAAAAGACCTGATGGACTTCATAGAATAAACATAATTTAAGCGGTTTTATTATAATTTACGAATCAAAATTAGATTAGTTACGGTTTTTTTTGCTAACTATCTATAAAAAAATAAATTTTTTGATAAAGGTGAAAAAAAATGCTAAAATTGGAGACAGTATTGTAATCGGTTATATTGGATTTTAATGTAGTCGAGGAATATCTAAAAGTTCATATGGCCCTTTATAAATCATAATAATTGTTGGGGGAGAATTATGAAAAAATTAGAGGGGAATAATAAGGCATATTGGCGGGCAACTCTGAAGTTGCTGGTTGTGATGTTGTCGATTTGGGCATTTACCTCGTTAGGGGTAAGTATAGTGTTTGTGGAATTCTTTAATAAAATTGTAATTGGTGGATTTCCTTTAGGATTTTGGTTCGCACAGCAAGGTTCTATTTACATTTTTATCCTGCTTATTTTCGTGTATATCTATTTTATGGGTAAAATTGACAAAAAATACGACGTTCATGAAAATAAAGAAGGATAGGGGGGGAAATTATGAGTCTTCAATTAACTGTTTATATAGTAGTTGGTATAACATTTCTAATATACATTGGCATAGCAATATGGTCACGAGCAAGTTCAACCAAGGATTTCTATGTCGCAGGAGGTAATATCAATCCGGTTTTCAATGGAATGGCTACGGCTGCAGACTGGATGTCCGCAGCATCATTTATTTCGATGGCAGGTTTGATATCAGTAATGGGATATGGCGGCGGAGTTTTCTTAATGGGATGGACGGGTGGTTATGTATTACTTGCCATGCTGCTTGCGCCATATCTTAGAAAATTCGGAAGGTTTACAGTTCCGCAATTTTTTAAGGACAGGTATTATTCAAAATCGGCATCTCTAGTAGCGGTTCTTTGCCTTTTGGTTGCTTCGCTGACCTATATAGTTGGGCAGATGACAGGTGTTGGGGTTGCTTTCTCCCGTTTTCTGGGGGTTAGCAGTGATACAGGCATATATATAGGAATGGCGGTAGTTTTCGTATATGCGGTTATGGGAGGAATGAAGGGTATTACATATACTCAGGTAGCTCAGTATTGTGTATTGATAATGGCCTATATTGTCCCTGCAATATTCATATCAATGATGTTAACCGGGAATCCTATTCCACAGCTTGGATTAGGATCTAAAATGGTAGGTACGGATGTTGCATTTCTTACAAGGTTGGATCAGGTGGTCGTGGACCTTGGTTTCAATCAGTATACGACCGATGTTGCAGGCAGTAAACTGAATATGGTCTTATTCACGTTGTCTCTTATGATAGGAACGGCAGGGTTGCCACATGTCATAATGAGGTTCTTTACGGTTCCGACTGTTGCATCTGCGCGTAAATCAGCCGGATATGCCTTGGTATTTATTGCCTTGCTTTATACTACTGCTCCTGCTGTAGCCGGTATGGCCAGGTATAACCTTCATACAACTGTAACACCCGGTCTTGAAAACAATAATGTTTTTGCAGTCGAATCGAGTTTGGAAGCGGAGGACCGTCCGGACTGGATGAAACGTTGGGAGAACACAGGTCTATTAAGTTGGGAAGATAAAAATAATGACGGTCGTATCCAGTATTATAACGATAAATCCGATGACGCACAGTTCATGCTAAACGCAGAAGCGGCAGGATGGCAGGGAAATGAATTAACTGTAAATGCAGATATAATGGTATTAGCCAATCCTGAGATAGCGATGTTGCCAAACTGGGTAATTGCCCTAGTAGCCGCAGGAGGTCTGGCTGCCGCACTATCTACTGCAGCTGGTTTGCTGATTGCCATTTCTTCAGCAATATCACATGACTTAATTAAGGGCGTCATTGCTCCTAAAATGACGGATAAAAAGGAATTATGGACAGGGAAGATTGCTATGGCACTTTCTATCGTTCTTGCAGGATGGCTGGGACTAAATCCGCCGGGATTTGCGGCCGGAACGGTCGCACTTGCCTTTGGGATCGCTGCGAGTTCATTGTTCCCGGCTTTAATGATGGGCATCTTTTCCAAGAAAATGAACAAAGAAGGTGCAATAGCCGGTATGCTATCCGGTCTATTCATAACACTATTCTATGTATTTGCACATAAAGGAATATTCTTCATACAAGGCACACAGTATGTAGATTTAATAGGAGGACCCAACAGCTTCTTCGGCATTACTCCCGAAGCTTTTGGAGCGGTAGGTGCACTCGTGAACTTCATTGTTGCATTTATTGTTGATAAATTCACAAAAAAACCACCGGAACATATTCAGGAAATGGTAGAAGGTGTACGCATACCCAGGGGTTCAAAAGAAGTAAAAGGAGCCCAT
>Ga0233414_10000461_pt1 | contig 17022 bp, 20 predicted proteins | sample Na_anoxic_10_MG_FD_189020 | JGI IMG/M metagenome (GOLD analysis project Ga0233414, IMG submission 189020) | Seawater microbial communities from Saanich Inlet, British Columbia, Canada - Na_anoxic_10_MG | ecosystem: Environmental > Aquatic > Marine > Inlet | place: Canada: British Columbia... | reverse complement strand
GGTAACGGAGCGCAGGTCGATATTCTCGTAGATATAAGTTTTTTTTATGATAGCCCCATTTGACATAAGTAAAAATGTATGGTAGGGTCTATTCGTGGCTAGGGGGATACCCTGAAAAGCTAGTACCTGATTAGCCTGCCACTATTTTTTCAGGTCTATCTACAGGGGATATTATGGCATCACAAAAAACAATAGCAGTTCACCTTTTTCTAACCTCATCTAGGGTTAGCGATCTCCAGAATATGGGGGTAATTGCTAGAGGTTGTGAGGTTGATACCGCCAGAGAGCAATACATTAATTTCTTGCGGGATGCGGCAGTTAAAAGACAAGCCACAGTTGGCGGTCAAGATCTACAAGAAGAGCAGACAAGGCTCGTCCACCATAAAGCTAACATTGAGTCCATTAAGGAGGAGGAAAAAGTAGGTAGCTTAATTGCTGCTGATAGTGTTAAGACTGAGTGGTTGAGTATGGTAATGGCGATGAAGGCTAAAATACTAGGACTCGGCAAAAAGGTGGCTTCAACAGGACTAGGGATCACCAACTACACAGAGATGGAGGAGCTGGTGGACTCTTATGTGAGGGAGAGTTTAGAGGAGCTATCAAAAGATGAGCGATAGCCAAGAGGAGGTCAAGAGCTACAAAGAGGTTTTAACAACTATTAGAGCGCGGGTAATGGGGGCGTTAAAGCCACCAGCCCGATTAGATGTTAGTGAGTGGGCTGATTCACATATGCACTTATCCCCAGAGGCAAGTTCTGAGCCTGGCATCTGGCGAACTTCCAGAGCGGAGTACCAAAGGGGTATGATGGATGCAGTAAGTGACAAGACGGTAGAGACGGTTGTAATTATGTCCTCTGCCCAGATTGGCAAGACCGCTATTACTTTAAATATGATAGGGTACTATGTTCATCAAGACCCCTCGCCAATGCTGGTAATCCAACCTACTCTTGATATGGCTCAGACTTTCAGCCGAGATAGGCTTGCCCCTATGGTCAGAGATACTCCTGTTTTAAGTGGGTTGATTATGGATAGCAAATCTAGGGATTCAGGCAACACTATACTGAAAAAGCAGTTCCCAGGTGGTCACATCACAATGGCAGGAAGTAATAGCCCCGCATCCCTTGCTTCTCGACCTGTAAGATTATGTATTTTTGATGAGGTTGATAGGTTTCCCATTTCAGCAGGAACAGAGGGCGATCCTGTTATGTTGGGAACTAAGCGTACAACCACATTCCATAACCGTAAAATCTTAATGGTATCAACTCCTACAGTTAAAGGTGCTTCACGAATAGAGACCGCTTATGAGGACTCTGACAAAAGAGTGTTCAAGGTACACTGCCCCCACTGCAACGAGCCGCAGCAACTAAAATGGGGTAATATAAAGTGGGACAAAGATAAACCAGAAGATGCTTATTATGTTTGCGATGAGTGCGGAGGTGTTATAGAGCATTCTGCAAAGTCCGTTATGCTAAGGCACGGGTTTTGGGAGAGAACGGGCAAAGCGGGCAAGGTTGCGGGGTTTCACTTGTCCGAACTTTACTCTCCTTGGCGTAGTTGGGGGGATATGGCAGTAGACTTTCTCTTTGCTAAGAAGAACAAAGATACTCTACAGGTGTGGATCAATACAGCCCTTGGTGAAACTTGGGAAGAAGACGAGGGGGACGGTGTGGAATACGAATATGTTTATACCAAGCGAGAAGAGTACGAGTTTGACCCACTCCCAGAGGGGGTATTAGTAATTACAGGTGGCGTAGATGTACAAGGAGACCGATTAGAGCTGGAATTACTCGGTACAGGATTGAATGAGGAAACTTGGTCACTTGGGTATCATGTAGTGCCAGGTGATCCAGGGCTTGCTACTACTTGGGATGCACTTGACGATATATTAGCTCGTAGATTTAACCACCCAGCAGGCGTTAGTTTGTCAGTAGCGGCTGTATGTGTAGATAGTGGAGGACACCATACGCAAGCCGTGTATGACTACACCCGAAAACATACTAATAGATTTGCTATTAAAGGTCAGTCTCAAGCAGGAAAGCCGCTGGTTGGCAAACCGACTAAAACCAACAAGGGGAGAATAGCGCTATATCCACTAGGTGTAGATGCTGCTAAAGATTTAATTTTTTCCCGACTAAAGATTGATGAGTTCGGTGCTGGGTATTGCCATTTCCCAATGAGCTATGACAAGAACTACTTTATGGGGCTATGCTCAGAGAAGAAAGTCAGGAAGTTTGTTAAGGGGGTTGCTAGGATGGAATGGAAGAAAACTAGAGTGCGCAATGAGCCCTTAGATTTAAGGGTTTACGCTTTGGCAGCCTTTAGGATGCTTAACGCCAACATGAAGAGGATCAGTAAGAAGATAAATGGCGAGGCAGAGGCAGAGCCAGAGATAGAGCCTATTAATATTGAAATAAGGCAACAAGAATCAGCACTTATAGCGCAGGTTAAACCAAAAAGAGGTCGAATGAAGAAAAAAACAGGGGGATTTGCTAAAAGGTGGTAAAAAACACTTGACAAAATGAAAAAGCGCAAGTTACATAGAGGCAATGGCTAATTTATTTGATTCTGACAACTATGCAACTACAGAACCTTACGAGTTCACTGCTGGCGACCGCGTAGCGTGGAAGCGTACTGACTTAGGTACAGATTACGATAATAGCCTTTATACGCTAACCTACGAGGCTAAGAGTGACCAAGCTGGCAGTGCCAGTGTCACAATAACTGCCACAGCATCAGGTAGTGATTACCTTATTGAGATACTCCATAGCACTACCGCTGGATATACAGCAGATGGCTACCATTGGGATGCTTACATCACAAGAGATAGTGATAGTGCTAGAGTTAAAGTAGACTCTGGCACTTGGATCGTAAAGGAAAACCTAGACGGCTCAACAGTAGACCCTAGAGGTCATACACAGAAAGTATTAGAAGCTATTGAGAGTGTCATTGAGGGCAGAGCTTCTAAAGGGCAAGAGAGTCTAACCGTTGAGGGTATGACTTTAGTTAGAACTCCTATTGAAGATCTACTTGTCCTGCACTCAAAGTATAAAGCTATGTATGCCCAGGAAAAGAGAGCAGAACGGGCTAGGAATGGTAAAAAGCACTCTGGTAAAATATACACGAGGTTTGCATAATGTGGTTTAAGAAAGAGCCTACCAAGAAGAGACGCACTATTCGCAAAGTAAATGTCCGTGGGTTTGCCGCTGCGGAAGATAGCAATATCTTGTCGGACTTTAAGGGCACTTCAAAATCCATAGATGCTGAATTGTCCTCGGGGCTTCGCAAGATGCGTATGCGCTCTCGCACTCTTTCGCAAGACAATGACTACGCTAAGAAATATCTAAGCATGGTGCGTTCCAATGTTGTTGGCGCATCAGGCTTTATGCTACAAGGTAAAGCTAAAAAACCAGACGGTAGCTTAGACCAAACCGATAATGAGTATATTGAGAAGTCATTTAAGAAGTGGGGGTCTTACACCACTTGCACGATGAGCAAAAAGTTGTCTTGGGGCGATGTACAGAATCTGTTTATTGAGACAGTAGCAAGAGATGGAGAAGCCTTATGTGTTATTGTCTACGGTAAGGATTTGCCTTACGGTATGGCGCTACAGATGGTTGACATTGACCTATTAGATGAGTCATATAATGTTAGGCTAGATAATGGCAATCAAATCCGTATGGGCGTTGAGCAGGACAAATATGGCGCACCTGTAGCGTACCATTTACTGTCTGAGCATCCAGGCGATGATTCTGTTTACACTTATATGCAGAAAAGGTACAAGAAAATACCAGCTAGTGAGGTAATTCACGCCTTTATATCAGAGAGACCTGGGCAATCAAGAGGTGCGCCTTGGATGCACACTGCTATTCGCAGATTGAATATGCTTGGAGGAATGGAGGAGGCAGAATTAGTGGCTTCCCGCGTTGCCGCCAGCAAGATGGGCTTTTTCACCTCCCCAGATGGTGATGGCTATGTAGGGGATGACGAAGAGGAAGAGGAGGGGGCATTAATATCGGATGCAGAGCCTGGGGTATTTGAGCAACTCCCAGAGGGTGTTAGCTTCCAAACTTTTGACCCACAGCATCCATCCACAGCATTTGATTCATTCGTAAAGACCGTGCTAAGAGGTGCGGCAAGTGGGCTAAATGTAGCTTACAATACTTTAGCGAATGATTTGGAGGGTGTTAGCTTCTCATCTATCCGCTCTGGAACAATTGAAGAAAGAGATCAATGGAAGCAGAAGCAGTCTTGGATGATAGAGCATTTCTGTATGCCTGTATATTTAGCGTGGTTGAAGAGTGCTATATTGTCAGGCAAACTAAATCTGCCAATGGTGAAGATTGAGAAGTTCGAGGAGGTTATATTCCAATCTCGTGGGTGGAACTGGGTTGATCCAAGATCTGATTCCATAGCTAACGAGATGAGTATTAAGATGGGTGTAACAACTCGCTCTGAGATTGCTGCTGCACAAGGCAAGAACTTAGAGGATATATTCGAGCAGTTAAGCAAAGAGCAAGAGTTAGCGGATAAGTATGGATTAGACATTACGGGAGAAAAGAAAGATGAGCAAAAAGACGAACAAGACGATTGAGGCAGGAGTTCTCCACAGAGGGTTCAGCTTTGACCGTGAAGCAATAAGTGAAGAGGGTAGGACTGTAGAGATAGCCTTTTCATCCGAAGAGCCAGTTGAGCGCTGGTTCGGTAACGAGATTTTAGACCACTCTAAAAGTTCAGTAGACCTTGGCAGGTTGAAAAATGGAGGAGCGATCTTGGTAGACCACGATCCAGCAGATCATATTGGAGTAGTGGAGGCAGTAAGCATTGATGGCGACAAGCGAGGTCGCGCCACTGTACGCTTTGGGAAAAGCAGTAGGGCGGAAGAGATTTGGCAAGATGTTGTTGATGGAATCCGACATAATGTGTCAGTTGGGTATCGTATTAACAAGATGATTTTAGATAGTGAAGAGGAAGGCGCTGAGACATATAGAGCAACTTCTTGGACACCACACGAGATCAGTTTTGTAAGCGTGCCAGCAGACAGTAGCGTTGGAGTTGGACGAAAAGAGACCAATGATAAGCGGTCTATCACTATTGAAAACCTTTATGAGGAAAAGAAAATGAGCAAAGAAAAAGTAGAAGTAACATCTATTGATGTAGATGCAGAGCGTGCAGTAATTCGCAAAGCAGAGCTTAGCCGCATTGGCGAGATTGAGGCATTAGGCAACAAGTTTGAAGCTAAAGATATGGCTCGTGACTTTGTTAACCAGGGTAAAGATGCAGACGACTTCCGTTCCGCACTACTAGAGAAGATGGGTAACGCAACTGCAATCACTGAGTCAGCAGATATTGGTATGACTGACACAGAGGTTCGTCAGTTTAGCTTTATGAAAGCAATTAATGCTTTAGCTAACCCAGGTGATCGCAGAGCACAAGAGAACGCCTCTTTCGAGTTTGAGACTTCACGAGCTGCTGCTGAGAAGTATGGCAAGAATCCACAGGGTCTTATGATTCCAATGGATGTACTTAAAGGACAGCGCGATCTTAATGTAGGCACTGCTACCGCAGGTGGTCATACAGTTGCTACAGACCTTTTGGCTGATAGCTTTATTGATAAGCTAGATAATGCAATGGTTGCTACTCGTGCAGGAGCTACAGTACTCCGTGATCTACAGGGTAATATTGCTATTCCTCGTGCTACTGGCGGAGCTACTAGCTACTGGGTTGCAGAGTCTGGTGCAATTACTGAGTCAGCGGCAGCGTTTGACCAAGTAACAATGTCTCCTAAGACAGTTGGAGCATTTTCTGATGTTAGTCGTAAGCTATTGCTTCAAAGTTCTGTTGATGTTGAGAGCTTCGTTCGTAATGACCTTGCTCTTCGTCTTGCACTTGCTATTGACAACAAGGCATTTGAGGGTGACGGCACAAGCAACACTCCAACAGGCGTAGTTAACGCTACAGGCGTTGGTTCTGTTGCGTTTGCTTCTGCTACTGCTGGTGCAGCGACTTGGGGTGAGATCATTGATATGGAGAGTGAAGTTTCACAAGATAACGCTCTACTAGGCAATCTTTCATATATCACTAATGCCGCACAGATGGGCTACCTAAAGCAGACTAAGAAAGACTCTGGTTCTGGTATCTTCCTCGTTGAGGGTAGTCAGCTTAATGGCTATAATGTGCTAGTATCTAATCAGATTTCTACTGCTGGACAGATGTTGTTCGGTAACTGGGCTGATCTAATGATAGGTTACTGGTCAGGCGTTGACATTAATGTTGATACTTCTACTGGAAGCACAAGCGGAACTGTTCGTATCGTTGCACTACAAGATGTAGATGTTGCGGTTCGTCACGGTGAGTCTTTTGCTAAAGGCGTATAACTAATCTCCCCTCTTCGGAGGGGTATTAATTGGAGAGTTATTATGAAAGTAGAATTTTTAATGCGAGCAGATTTTAAGCGTAACCGTTACAACCAGGGGGACATCGTTGATCTTGGAAAAGATGAAGTTGATGTTCTCGTTGATAAAGGTTTCGCCAAGAAAGTTGCGAGCAAGAAAAAGGCTGATTAATGGCGCACTTTACTGACAGCGAGATAGCAGAGTTCCTAGATGTTGATGATCTAGGGATTACTGCTACCTATAAAGCTGGCGGTATTGGTGCTGGTACAAGCATAAGCGTTATATTTGCTAATAATTATGTGGCGTTTAGTGGTGGTACTGTTGATGTAGAGGGGACATACCCTGTTGCGACTTGTCGTACAAGTGATGTTTCTTCCGCTGCACACGATGATACTTTAACAATTGATAGCATAGTCTATACAATTATTGGAGTACAGCCTAGCAGCACAACGGGCACTACTAAATTAGTGATGAACTCATGAGTCATCTACGACAGCAAGTTAGAGAAAGAGTAGGAACGATCTTAACAGGTCTAACTACTACAGGCTCTAATGTGTTCCAAAGTAGACTCTACCCGATGGAAAAGGCAAAGCTGCCAGGGTTGATTATATATTCAATATCCGAAGCGGCTACACCGATAACATCAGGAAGTTCACGCACTTTACAGGCGCAACTAACATTAGCAGTAGAGGTTTATGCGACAGGTTCTAATCTTGATGACACCTTAGATACAGTTTGTAGTGAGGTTCAGGAGGCGATGGCAGGAGATAGACAGTTGAATGGTCTCGCAAAAGACTTACAACTAGATTCTACTGAAATTACCTTTGCACAAGAGCAAGAGACTGACATACCAGCAGGTTATGCGACTATGAATTGGTCTGTTTTCTATAATTATGCCGAAGATAACACTTCAACCGCTTTATAGGAGCTAGATATGAAGATGACAACCCCAAACGGGATAGAAACCGATGTTCACCCATCAAGCGTTGATCGAAAGAAAAAGGCTGGTTGGAAATTAGTAGGCGATAAGCCACAAGCAAAGAGTAAGGAGAAGTAAGATGGCTACATATACAGGCGATGGCGGTATCATCAAGACAGGTTCAACACCAGTGACCATAGGAGAGATTCTAGGGTGGACGGTAGAGCAGTCTACAGATACTATTGAAGATACAGTTGTTGGAGATACAGCTAAGACATTTGTAGCTGGGCTGACTGGCTGGACAGGTACTTGCGAGGCGATCCTAAGTGACTCTGATGCAGGACAAGCATTGATGGATAACGGGAGCACTCAAACTGCTCTTGATTTCTACTTTGATGCTTCTACCTCAGGCTACAAAGGAAATGCTCTTGTTACAGGTATTTCAACTACTTCTGCAATGGGAGATATGATTAAAGTATCTCTAACATTCCAAGGAACAGGGGCTTTAACTAGCGATCCTTGGTCGTAAAGATCAGCGTGATACACAGCCTCCGAGACTGCGTATCACGCTCTATATATTCTCGGCATAAATTATTCTCGGAGAGAAATGATGAATGGTGATCTAATATTATCCAAAGCTACAGAGCATTTTAAGCAACAGTTACAGAACAACTCAGAATCAGTAGCAGTGCCAGAATGGGAGACGGAAGTGTATTACCGTCCTATGAATGGCAAACAAAGAGATGCTATACTTAAATATATAAACGATGGACATATATTTGAAGCTCTAGTTGAGTCTATCTTGACCAGATCAAGAGATGAAAATGGGAAGTTAATGTTTAAGCCTGTACATAAGCGTGAGCTGATGACAAAAGTTGACCCAGCAGTAATTGAGAGAATTGCAACTGCAATGGGAACACTAGATTCAATGTTATTAGAGGAAGATGAGGAAGAGGTGAGTGTAAAAAAATCCTAGAGGGTGATGGCGAGCTGATGGTTCGTTATGCCCTAGCAGAGGTTTTACACAAGTCAGTAGTTGAGATATTGGAGTTATCCGTAGCAGAAGTAGATGGATGGATAGCGTACTTTGAGATTAAAAAACAGAGGGATGGTTAAATGGCAAGAGATACCACTGTAAGAGTTAGAATCGTTGGTTTAGACGGTACTGGCAATGCGTGGCGCTCTGCTAATAGCCGTGTCAGAGGACACCAGCGTAGAGTTGGCAGACTCACGAGACAATACCTTCGACTAACTGGCGCGGTAAGAAGTCTAAACTCTGTTGTTGGTGCTATGCCAATTGCGGGTGCAGCAGGAGGCGTTGCTGTATTTGGCTTTTTAGGTAAATCAATATTTGAAGCTGGGATGAAGATGGACTCCCTTAAAAACTCAATGATTGTAGCTACTAAATCAATGATGGGCGCAGAGATGGAGATACGCAGGATCAAGCGCCTATCAAAAGAGTTGGGTGTCAACTTCGTTGCCACAGCGGATGCGTATAAGAAGTTCAACATTGCGGCAAAAGAGGTGGGAATGACCTCTAAAGTTTCAGATAGAATCTTCCGTTCAGTCGCTAAAGCCTCTGCGGCAATGGGTCTCTCCTCAGAGAATACCAGACTTACTCTAAAAGCATTAGAGCAGATGATATCCAAAGGAAATGTTCAGGCTGAGGAGTTGAGAGGTCAGTTAGGAGAGCATTTACCTGGTGCGTTTGGTATGGCGGCACAAGCAATGGGCGTTACAACCCAAGAGCTAAATAAGATGCTAGAGCAAGGAGAGCTGTTAGCTACAGACCTTCTCCCACGCCTTGCAGATGTGCTAGAGAATAAGTTTAGTAGGGTAGCAGTAAGAGCCGCTAAACAGCCTAGAGCCGCATTAGAGCGACTTAAAAACGCTTGGTTTGAGTTATTAGTAGCCTTTAATAAAAGTGGAGCTGGCAGAGCTATCGCAGATATGATGAAGTGGCTCACTAAACATATAGAGAAACTTGCTCAGAACTTCGACCAGTACACACTCAACTTTATCCAGATGCTGCGAGATTGGAATAAAGCACTGATGGTTTTTGTTAAAAGCAACTCAACCATAGGTGATATGTTTAGCGGTATTTTCGACTCTATGTATTCTGTAGCAGAGCCATTTATAGATAAAATATGGAACTATTTTACTCAGGGGGCTGTCGTTGCGGGAAAGAGTGCGCTGGATATAATGGGAGGCGTATTTAAAGGGCTTTCAGCTCAATACCACTCTTATATAGTCGATGTTAAGGATAAAAACCCCCTTGCTTTTGGTAAGACCGAGGCGGAGGAGGCTATAAATCACTTTGAGAGCACTTTAAAAACCCTGGCAGATAAACAGAAGAGAGGCATACGCACCATCAGGAGTCTTGCAGGGGATGACACCCCTATTAGTGAGGTAATTGGCGAGCAATCCGATCTTTTAGAGGAGGCTTGGCAGAAATACGAGGAGATAGTTACTCCGCCAACTGTTGATATGACCCCACTAGAGAATGCTAAAAAATCACTAGATGGCATAGGGGAAGCCCTAAAGAAAACCGTCTCAATAGTAGAGCAGACGGACTTAACGCCTCTAGTCAACCAGATAGTTGGGGTTGATGACGCCCTAGCCGCTAGTGCAGTAGCAGTACAAGAGCGTATGGATGCCATTAAGTTTGAAGACCTTATCGAGAGATACTTAGTTGCAATGCAAGCATTTGGTAGAGACGAACTTATACCAAAAGTGATCGCCCACATGAGGACTCTTAGAGAAGAGGGAGATATGACTTTCAGTGAGATGGGCACACATCTGGGAGCTATGCGAGAGGCGGTAACTCTTTACAACAATGCACTATCTGAGTCTCCGCCCGCAGGAGATCTAGGCTCAAAAGCCTTTAAGAACTTATTACACACATTAAAGATGCTGAATCCAGAGTACAAAAAAATATACGAACATCACGCTAAAATAGAAGAGATGCAGAAAATGATTGTAGAAGCTGCGGAGCAGTGGGGTTTCACTACCGAGCAGACAGCGCTATTAAATGAGGCGCTTATAGAGAGCATGAAGGACGGGCTAGATGAAGTGAAAACAGAATGGCAAGAGGCGGCAGAAGCTATGAAGGACTCTATGGCATCTACTATCACAGATGCCATTATGGGCTTTAAGTCACTCAAAGAAATGATTAGCGATATAGGCAATATGATCGCAAGGATGATCATTCAAAAATCTATTGCTGACCCTATCGCAACAGGCATTAGTGGAGCTATTGGGAAGCTGGACTTTGGATTTGGTACATCCCACTCTGGCGGTATAATAGGAAAAGACACCCCGAAGTTCCATAATGGTGGAATTGTTGGCGGATTAGGCTCTAATGAAGTACCAGCTATTTTAGAAAAAGGTGAAATGGTACTGACTAGAGAGCAACAAAAAGCAGTAGGCAATAATGTTGTCAATGTAACCTACGCTCCACAGGTTAACGCACTAGACCCACGCACAGCGGCTACGGTTATCGCACAGAACGCACCAACAGTTGTAGGCATAATCAGACAAGCAATGAATCGCAACGGGAGAGCAATAGCAATCTAATGGCACTATTCCCCACATCACCAACAGCGTCATCTATCAAGATAACCAGCATTAGCCCAACGCTGACCTCAGTCACCCACTCGCTCAAAAGACAGGCAAGACAGAGAGGCGGTCAAAGATGGGCGTTAGAGCTTGACTACCCACCAATGACCCGTGCAGAGTTTGCCCCACTCTTCGCCTTTTCAGTTGCACAGAAAGGGCAGTACCAGACATTCACTTATCAGCCTCCAATATACAGCGACACCAGCGGCACAGCGACAGGGACTCTGTTAGTTAATAATGCAAGCGGTTATAGTGTTGGAGATTCTACAGTTGCAACCGATGGGCTGACAGGTACGCTTAAAGCTGGCGACTTTATCAAGTTTGCAGGTCACGATAAAGTGTATATGCTCACCGCTGACGGAAGCACTACTTTAACTATTGAGCCACCTCTGAACGACACTGTAGCAGATGACGAGGCGATCACCTATAACGATGTACCGTTTACGGTAGCGTTTGTCAATGACTCTCAAAGTTTTGGCAGGGGTGCGGCTGATCTACACGATTTTTCAATCTCGCTAGTGGAAATTGTCTAATGGATAGAAGCTCCACCAGCGCATTTCAGACAGAAGTTGCAAAGCTCCAAAATCGACCTATTCATTTAGTAGAAGTTTACTTTGATGATGAAACGGTTTATATGACTGATGCTTTCAAAGATATTAGTTATAATTCAAACACTTATACGGCTGTTGGTCATTTTATGGGCTTCTCTGATATTGAAGAAGCCGCAGAAGTAATTGTTTCAAGCGTTACATTGTCATTAGGTGGTGTTGACCAGGTATGGGTTTCAAGGGTATTAAACAAGGCTTACATTGATCGCACCGTTAAGATATACACAGCATTTTTAGATGATGCTTTGGCGTTAGTAGTAGACCCAGTATTAATCTTTGAGGGTCGTATGGATCAGCCAAGCATTGAAGAAGACCCTGATGCAGGAACTAGCTCTGTTAGCGTAAGCGTAACAAATGCGTGGGTGGACTTTACCCGCAAGACTGGCAGACATACCAACCACGAAGAAACTCAAATCCATTTTCCTGGAGATAGGGGTTTTGAGTTTGCGAGTGAAGTTACGCCTGATATTATCTGGGGGAGACCAGCGTGAATCCATCTAAAGAGTTAGCGCTCCACGCTTATGTGCAAGAGCAGATAGGTAAACCTTTTGAATATGGAGTTAATGACTGTGGACTATTTGCCGCTGGCGCACTTGATCTATTAACAGGCGGCAATCTAGCTACTAAATTAAAAGGTCAATGGTCGAGCGAAAAAGAGGCTTATCAGTACACGATAGATCACGGCTCAATAAGTCAGCATTGGCAAGATGAAGGGTGTGAGCAAGTTAAAAAAGAATTTATACAGACAGGAGATTTTCCTGTTATCGAACACAAGCCTTACCATTTCAGCGCAGGTGTTTGTCTCGGTGCTAAAACTGCTATCAGCACAAGTGATAAAGGTGTGGTTTTAGCTCATACAGCAGAATTAAGAAATGTGATGGGGGTCTGGCGTGCTAGGTAGTTATCACACAGGATTAGTCCGCCCTCCTTTTAAGCAAGCCCCAGTTGTCGGGGCTGTTGCGGGTATGTTCGCACAGTCGTACATAGCAGGCTCTTTAGGAACATTGGTTGCTGGCAATATTTGGAATACTGCAATAATAAAAGGTATTACCTATGCCACAATGGCAGGCGCAATAGGCGGTGCGATAGTCTCTGCGGTAGTCTCTGGCGCATTAGCAGAAACCCCAGACCAGCCAGACTTCGGCACGGATGGCGCATCAAGAGGAATACTACTCAACAAAGCGGCAAATGATGCGCAAATCCCTGTAGTTTATGGACAGCGAAAAGTGGGTGGTACTCGTGTATTTATGGAGGTTACAGGGTCAGACAACGAGTATCTACATATGGTTTTAGCTATATCAGAGGGTGAGATTGATTCTATTGAGAATATCTACTTAACTAATGTGCTATCTACAGATAGCCGTTTTTCTGGATTCCTCGACACCTACACTCACACAGGCGCAGACGATCAAGCCGCAGACACCAATCTAGTTAACGCTGTTAGTGGATGGTCAAGCAACCACCGATTAAGAGGCACAACTTATCTCTACGCACGGTTGAAATATGACCAAGATGCCTTCGCCTCTGGTCTACCAACAATTACAGCAGATGTTAAAGGCGTTAAAGTCTACGACCCACGCACCACCACAACCGCTTGGAGTGATAACCCTGCTCTCTGTATCAGAGATTATTTAACAAATACAAGATATGGCAGAGGGATAGACACAAGCCTAATAGACGACACTAGCTTCAACGCAGCGGCTAATTATTGTGAAGAGCAAGTAACAATAGGCGGCACGACTAAAGACCGTTACACGCTCAACGGTGTAGTCGATACAAGTCAAGGCTCGATGGATGTACTTAAAAAATTACTCACTTCTTGCAGAGGGTTTTTAGTATTTAGCGGTGGTAAGTATAAGCTCATTATTGATAAGCCAGAGACAGCGGCATTTACTTTCAGCGAAGATAATATAGTTGGCGCGTGGTCAATCAAGCTAGGCGATAAAAACAGTCAATTCAACAGAATTAGGGGGAACTTCTTTAATCCTGAAAGAGAATGGCAACCAGATATAGCGGTCGTGGACTCACCAACGCTAAGAACGCAAGACAACGGTTTATTGCTAGAAAAGACCATTGACCTACCATTTACTTCTGATATTGACAGAGCGAAGATGATCTCCACCATCAACCTCAATCAGTCACGCCAGCAGATAATGGTTGAGTTTACCTCCACGATTGAGGGATTAAAAACCGAGGTTGGAGATGTTGTATATATATCTCACGCCACGCCAGGTTGGGCATCTCTTAATTCGGGATCTGGAAAACTTTTTAGAGTGATGCGAGTCACCATCCAGAATACAGATGAGATTAGAATTTTAGCGTTAGAGTACGATGCGACAGCCTATGATTTTGGCACTATCCAAGTGTCAGATGGCGCACCAAATACTAATTTGCCAGATGCTACACAAGTAGGATCACCAACAGCACTTTCGGTTAGTGAAGAATTATATGTAACGGCTACTGGTAAAGGCGCACAAGTTAGAGCAAATCTTTCCTGGGGTCAGCCAACAGATGCCTTTGTTACTGCTTATGATGTTGAATATAAGAATGGTACTGGCAGTTGGGAGTTTGTAACAACAACCAAAGCATTAAGCGCAAGGGTTAATGATTTAAGTGCGGGTGAATATTATTTCAGAGTTAGGTCAATCAATACAATGGGTGTCCGTTCTAATTGGACTGAAACATCTAAGATTATATTTGCTGGATTAACAACTCCACCCGCAATAATAACTAATTTTAGTGTTAGAGCGATTGACGGTTCTTGCCATCTTCAATGGGATAGGGTTACTGATATTGATGTTCTACACGGTGGCTATATTAGAATCAGACATACACCAATGATATCGGGTGTTACTTGGGCGCATGGTACAGATATTGGTGAAGCGTTAGCGGGTACAGCAACAAACGTTGTGTTGCCATTGTTAGCGGGTACTTATATGGCTAAGGCTGTTGATAGTGCTGGAAACTTCTCAACTGATGATATTCAAGCATTTACAACTGTTCCGAATATTATGTCGTTTAATGTTGTTTCAACATTGACCGAACACCCAAACTTTACTGGTCAGAAAGAAGATACAACTACATCTGGTTCGGTGTTGCGTTTAGATGGCGCACCAAATCCTATTATTTTAGAAGATGGCTTCCAATTATTAACCGAAGCTGGTGAAACAATTGAAACAGAAGTGGCACAATCAGCGGTTGTTGATGCTTATGGTGAATATTACTTTGCTAATGACTTAGACCTTGGTGATGTATATACAAGCCGTGTATCGGCTAATATTGTGGCTTCTGGTTATGTTGTAAGTGATGTTGTAGACAATAGAGCAGACAATATTGATACGTGGGCAAACTTTGATGGTGAACCCTCAGATGCGGTATCAGCACAGCTACAAATCAGAACAACAGCAGACAACCCAGCAGCATCTCCAACGTGGACAACTTGGAATCCTTTAGTTGTTGGTGATTATCACGCACGAGCGTATGAGTTTCGTGTAATATTCAATTCAACAAATTCATCAAGAAACATAGACGTTTCAACTTTAGAGGTGACAGTAGATATGCCAGATAGAAACGAGAGGGCGCAGAATTTAACAGTGCCAGTAGGTGGCTCGTCAATCACTTATGCTAACGCTTTTAAAGACGTACCAAGTCTTGGTATTACTGCTCAAAATGCAGATGGCAATGATTGGTTTAGTTTGACTAATGAAACATCAACGGGTTTTGATATTGAATTTTTTAACGGTAATAATAGCATTGAAAGAAGTATGAATTATATGGCTACTGGTTACGGTAAAGCAGTCTGATTTGTTCGTTTTTTGACAGTATTTAATGTTATAATCAGAACCAAGTTTAGGAGAAATAATGAGCCAACAAGATTACACAATTGATAACGCAACTGGTGCTGCTGTAAGGGCAGATTTAAATGCTCAACTTCAAGCAATAGTTTCAGCTAATAGTGGCACAAGCGAACCATCAACAATGTTTGCTTACCAAATATGGGCAGATACTACGGCTAACAAATTAAAGATTAGAAACGGTGCTAATAACGCTTGGTATGATGTTGGCGCTTTAGATAGTGCCAACCTTGGCTTAATGTTGGCGTCATTCTTTCCAAATATCAATGCTAACGTAACAGCAACAGATGAAGAATTAAACAAGCTAGATGGCTTAACAGCATCAACTGCTGAATTAAATCTATTAACTGGACAAACAGCATTATCAAGTGTTGCTGATGCTTATCCAATTGGCTCTATCTATATGAACGCTTCTAATAGTGCTAATCCAGCTTCATTGCTTGGCTTTGGCACTTGGTCATCATTTGGTGCTGGTCGTGTATTAACTGGACTTGATTCATCACAATCTGAATTTAACGCTATTGGTGAAACTGGTGGTGCTAAAACTGCTGCACATACATTGACAACTGCTGAGATGCCGTCACACGACCATACCTCTTTACACGGTGGAACTGTGAGCGGAAATAGACCGTCTGGGTGGGTTGGTGTTTCTAATTCATTAAGCCCAAATGCTTTTGGTGGTGGTACTGATGATGATGATTGGGCTACTACAAAAACAACAGCAACTGGTGGCGGTGGCTCACATTCTCACTCAACATTACAACCATATATAGTCGTGTATATGTGGAAACGCACAGCATAATGGCATTTCAAGGACTATTAACAGCAAGCCTAGACAATGAGCCGTCTATTACTGGTGATGTTATTAATCAAACATTATTTAGTGCTTCGGTAAATTTAAACGTTAGTGTTATTGGTTTGCCAGAGATTAACGAATTAGATGTTTTAGATTTTGTTGATTATTTTAGAACAGAAAATAATATTAATTTTTTAGTTACTGAAGATGGTAACTTCTTGGAGATATAAGAATGAAAGAAATATATTTAAATAATGATAATTTATTAAGCGTTGCAGGGTTAAAAAATGCTTCATCTGGTTCATTTATGAATGATGCCACCGTAACGGCAACCTTAAAAGATTCAGCAAGTGCCGTGGTAACTGGACAAACCTTTCCATTAACCCTTGCCTATATGGCTGGAACTGATGGAAATTATCAAGCAACATTACAAGACACATTAAACATAACTGAAAACACAATATATACAGCGGAAATTACAGCCACATCTTCATCGGGTCTGGTTGCTAAATGGAATATGGAATTAACAGCAACTAAAAGGACAGCATAATGGCAGACAAGAAAATAAGTGAATTAACCGAATTAACCACTCCAGATGGAACGGAAGAATTAGTTGTTAATGATAGCGGTGTTAGTAAAAAGGTTCAGATTGATAATTTAATAGCAGACAACGGTCTATCTGGTGACAAGATTGATGGTGGTACTATCAGTAACTTCACCTCAACAGGTATTGATGATAACGCTACGAGTACAGCTATTACTATTGATGCTAGTGAGAATGTAGGGTTTACTAATCAGAATACTGCTTCAAATCCTATCGTGCTTGATTCCAATGG